>Ga0105047_10001534_pt1 | contig 41512 bp, 30 predicted proteins | sample MAT04_FD_78384 | JGI IMG/M metagenome (GOLD analysis project Ga0105047, IMG submission 78384) | Freshwater microbial communities from Lake Fryxell liftoff mats and glacier meltwater in Antarctica - MAT-04 (megahit assembly) | ecosystem: Environmental > Aquatic > Freshwater > Ice > Liftoff...
GAGGTCAGCTGAGCTTCTGCTTGATCACTTCGTTGACGAGCTTCGGGTTCCCCTTTCCCTTCATTGCCTTCATCACGTTGCCGACCAGGAAGCCGAGCACCTGGACCTTGCCCGCCTTGAAGAGCGCCGCCTCGTCCGGGTGACGCGAGAGCACCTCGTCGACGGCCGCTTCGATCGCCGACGTGTCGCTGACCTGGCCCAGGCCCTTCTCCGCGATGATTTCTGCCGGATCGCGGCCCGTGCGGAACAGCTCGCCCAGCACTTCCTTGCCCGCGTTGCCCGAGATGGCGCCCTTCTCGAGCTGAGCCATCAGCGCGCCCAGTTGCGCTGGGGTGAACTTCACCTGGCCCACGTTGGTCGCCGAGTCGTTGAAGAGCCGCTGCAGCTCACCGTTGAACCAGTTCGCCAGCTTCTTCGCGTCGGGCGCGTGGGCAAGCGTCGCCTCGAAGAAATCCGCCAGCGGCTTGTCGGCACAGAGAATGCGCGCGTCGTAGTCCGTCACGCCCAGCTTCTCGACGAACCTGCGCCGGCGCTGCCGCGGCAGTTCTGGCAACGTCGCGCGCTGCTTGTCGACGAAGCCCGGCTCGAGCGACAGCGGCGGCAGATCCGGCTCGGGGAAGTAGCGGTAGTCGTGCGCGTCTTCCTTCGAGCGCATCGACCGCGTCTCGTTGCGCGCCGGGTCCCACAGCCGCGTCTCTTGCGACACCTTGCCGCCGTTCTCGATCACTTCCATGTGCCGCGCCGATTCCCATTCGATCGCCTGCTTGATGAAGCGAAACGAGTTCAAGTTCTTCAGCTCGGTGCGCGTGCCGAGCTCCTTCTCGGTCTTCCGCATCACCGACACGTTCGCGTCGCACCGAAACGAGCCTTCTTCGAGGTTCCCGTCGTTCACGCCCAGGTAGACCAGCACCTCGCGCAGCGCCTTCAGGTACTCGACCGCTTCGTCCGCGCTGCGCAGGTCAGGCTCGGAAACAATCTCGATCAGCGGAGTCCCCGCGCGGTTCAGGTCCACCAGCGACATGCCCGCCTCGTGGATGCTCTTCCCCGCGTCCTCTTCCATGTGGATGCGGCGCACCCGCACCGTCTTCTCAGCGCCCTCGAGCTCGAACGACAGCGAGCCCCACTCGCAAATCGGCTGCTCGAACTGCGTCAGCTGGTAGCCCTTCGGCAGGTCTGGATAGAAGTAGTGCTTCCGCGCCCAGAGGCTGACCTCGTTGATGCTGCACTGAAGCGCGAGGCCCGTGCGCACCGCCATCTCGACCACCTGCTGGTTCAGCACCGGCAGCGTGCCTGGCATGCCGAGGCACAGCGGCTGCGTCTGGCTGTTCGGCTCGCCTCCGAACTGCGCGGGCGCCGTCGAGAACAGCTTGCTGCGCGTCAACAGCTGCGCGTGAACCTCGAGCCCAATCACCACCTGAAAGTCCGTCATCGCCATCGCGGCGGCAATGTACCCGGCTGGTGTCCCGCGCGTGCGAGCCCTTGTTCTGATTTCAGCGGCGTTGGAGCCGCAGACTCACCAGCAGGGGGACGACGGCGTGAACCAAAGTCCCACCGAGCAGGCATAGCTGGAATGTCGAAGGCCACACCGCGCTGATCAGAAAGGCCAGCATCCAGGCCACCGCCGGAATGAGCGAGGTGGGTTCGATAATCGCCGCCAGGGCGGCCATGGACAGCGACCACAGCAACATCAGCAGCCCCACCACCTGCAGCACCGGCAGGCCCCACTGCCACCCAACGCCGACCAACGCGATCGACGCCGTGACCAGCGCCAGGTGCACCAACATCATCTCGCGGTTCAAGCGGTGCTGCAGCAGCACCCGGCGCAGAGAAAGCACAGTCAGCGTCCCTGCCCCGCCGTACACAACCAGAAAGGCCATCAAGGGCATCAGGGTCGCTGGAGGCCAGATCGCGATCGCCCACCAGAACGCCAGCCAGGCCACCCCGAACACCGCCAGCAGCCAGCGGCGAACCTTCAAGCCAAAGAACCGATTGGCATCGAGGTCGATGCGCGCGAGGCGGGCGCTCTCATTCAGCTCGCGCTCGAGCGCAGCGTCGACCTGTTCCCTCAAGCCGGGAGGAACCGGCTGCAGCGACTCCAACAGCCGCGCCGCGGCCTGGGTCTCGCCGTTCGCCAGCGCGAGGCTCACCCGCTCGACGCCCACCTCCTCGCGCAAGCGCAGCGCGAGGGGATCACGCGGCCACAGCTCGAGGGCCGCCCGGCAACCGAACTCGGCTTCGCTCACCGATTGAATGGCCATTCGCGGGTCGCCCCGTTGGCGCGCGATGCGGGCCACGATCAGCTGGGCCCCTGCGCGCTCGCTGAGGCGGCGACCATCTCGGTGTTTGAGAAATGACTCGAGGTCCAGCCGCAGCTCATCGGCCGTCAGGTAGCGCTCGTTGGTCTGGGGTCGCAGCGCCTTGCGGACGATGTTCACCAGCTCGCGTGACAACCAGGGGGTGTCGGAACAGCTCACCTCGTCCCACGCGTGCTCTCGCCGGTGGTCCAGCGAAGCTGCGGCGTGCGGAGGGCCGCCGTAGAGTGCTGTGTAGAGACAGCCGCCCAGCAGGTACGTGTCAGTCCACGGGCCGAGCTGCGAGACGTGGGCAAGCACCTGCTCGGGAGCCATGCAGCTCAACGTCCCCGCGAACGGCACCTCAGCGATGCAAGGCAAGAGCCCGCTGGGGTCGGCGACCATCGTCCCGGCGACGCCCCAGTCGAGCAGGTACACTTCGCCAAACCGCCCCACCATCACGTTGTTGGGTTTGATGTCGCGGTGAAGGACCCCGCGCTGGTGCGCGAACGCCACCGCCCGGCAGACGTTGATCGCGACGGACACGCTCCACTCGAGAGGGTCGACCTCGAAGCGGTTGCGCACGTCGTCGGGTAACGCCATCAGCGACGACCACGGCTCACCTTCGATGTGCTTGAGCACCACTTGCAGCTGGCCGGTCGCATCGGTGAGCAGATCGTGCACCGGCACGATGCCGGGGTGCTCGAGCGAGCCGGTGAGTCGTGCCTCCTGGAGCAGCTTGTCGCTCACCCAGGGCTCGGCCTCGGCGTGCCCCATCTTGACCGCCACCGACCGACCGAGCGCCGACTGGGTGGCAGAGAAAACCCTCGCCATTCCGCCCTGCCCCAGGGTCGGGCCCAACAGCAGTCGGGGCCCGTCGGGCAGCTTCAGCGCTTCCCGTTGGCCCGACCCGTCGACCGTCGAGCCCTGGGGGCTTTGGGTCGTGCCAATCGTCGCAGACTGAACGACGCGATCGAGCAGGCGTGGGTCGGCATCGAGCTCGCGTTCAAAAGCCTCGAGGGCCTGGCCCTTGAGCGCGCCGCGCAGAAACGCCTGCAAGCGCGCGTCTGCCGAATCGGGAGTGGGGCGAATCGACATGGTACAAGTGGACGCGTGTCCAGCTTCGCGGAGCATTGTTCCACACTGACCCGCAGAAGCCACCCGAACGCGGGCCAGGCGGGTTTGGCCAAAGCCTTCGAGAGTATCGAGCAGCAGGTTCGAGCCGAGCGCAGCGCCTTGACGTTCGACGCGGAAGACTTCGCGAAGTTCTACTGCGAGCGTTTGCCTGACAGCCCATCGACGGTCGAGGCGTTGGCGGGCCTGCGCACGGTCGACCTGTATCTGGCGTGGGCCTGCCTCGCGCGCCAGCCGGCGGCGATTTCTGCCTTCGAGGAAGAGGTGATGCCGTTGGTGCGGCGCGCGATGGGAGGCGTCGACAGTGCCCCAGGCTTCATCGACGAGGTCTCCAGCGCGGTGCGAAGCAAGCTGTTGGTTGCCACGCCGGGCCGCGCTGCGGGGCTGAACGGCTATCTGGGACAAGGCCCCCTGGCTTCGTTTGCGATGGTGGTGGCGATGCGCGAGGCAGTCGACCACAAGCGCCACGTGCGCCTGGAGGTGACGCTCGACCAGGTGATGCACGGGCTGCGCGACCCTGGCGAAGGCGTCGAGAGCCTCGCCGCACGACGGGAAATGACTCCCCACGTTCAGCGCGCGCTGGGTGAAGCGCTGGCCTCGTTGACGCCCCGCCAACGGACCTTGCTGAGGTTGCATCTGGTCAAGGGCCTTTCGGCCGACAGGCTGGCGCGGATCTACGAGGTGCACCGGGCGACGACGACGCGGTGGATCAGCGACGCGCGCGCCCAGCTGCTCGAGCAGCTCACCCAGACCCTGCAGACGCGCCTGAAGCTCGGTGAGCTGTCGTGGATCAGCTTGAAGCAGAAGCTGGTGGCGGGAGTCGACATCACCCTGTCGGGGATGCTGCTCGACGCAGAGTCGGTGCCTGCGGCTGTCGACCTCGACTCGAAGTGACGACGTCGAAAGGCGCTTCAGGCCCCCATGGGTCGGCGACGTACAAGGTTATGGTCCCGCGGGTGCGAGCCCTTGTTCTGATTTCAGCGGCGTTGGTCCTCGGTGGTTGCAACTGCGGCAGCATCGTCATCATCGGTGGCAACGACGCAGGGAAGACAGACGGCGGCACCAAGCCAGACGGCGGCTCGCCCACCGACAGCGGAGTCATCGACGCCGGCCCGCGCTGCACCGATGGAGACAGCTGCGGCGACGGCGGCATCTGCACCGGCAACGCCTGCTGCGCGGCTGCCTTCTCGTGCGGGCCGCAGTGCTGCACCTCGACGACCGTCTGTTCTTTCAACACCTGCGTCAGCCCCGGCGGCGCGTGCCGCGATTCTTCCGAGTGCGGCGCCAACGCGTTCTGCGACTTCAGCCAGGCCCAGCCCATCGTCTTCGATGGCGGCGTCTGCGCCGGAGGAGCGCTGGCAGCCGGCCGCTGCCTTCCGCGCCCGCCCGTGTGCCCGAGCCTTACCGATGGGGGCGCTCCGGTTGGCGCGGGCGTCACCTGCGTCGAGGCCTGCCAGTTCGCCGCCACGTTGCAGCAGCTGAAGCCCTTCGAGCGCTACTCATGGGGCAACGAGACCGTCTCGCCGTTCGCTTCCGACGTGATGATGGCGCCGATCGTCACCCAGCTCGATGACGACGACTGCGACGGAAAAATCACCGCCAACGACTTGCCCGACATCGTCGTCGTCACCTTCGCCGGCGGCGCGTACACCCTGCCCGGCACCGTTCACGCGCTGTCGGTGAAGGCCGGCGTCCTCAGTGAGAAGTGGAGCCGGGCTGGCATCATCAACGCGGGCTCGCAGCTCGCCTCCGGAAACATCGATGGTCTGCCCGGCAACGAAGTCGTCGGCTGCGGGCCGGGAACGCTGGTGGCGCTAAAGGCCGACGGCGGAGACCTGTGGACCGCGGCTGTCTCGTGCGGGCAGCCCTCGCTGGCCGACCTCGAAGGCGACGGCACCGTCGAGGTCATCACCGAGCACGCGATCGTCGATGGCACGACAGGCGTCATCAAGAAGACCTTCCTCACTCCCGCGGCGATCAACACCGTGGCGGATCTCGACGGCGTGCCTCCGCTGGACATCGTGGCCGGCGGGCACGCGACGAAGGCCGACGGCACCGAGCTCGCGAACACCAACCTGCCGCAGAGCTACGTCGCCGTCGCCGACCTCGACAAAGACGGAAAGCCCGAGGTGATCGGCGTCAACTCCAGCAACCACACGCTCACCCTCTGGCAGTACGACCCCGCGTCCCCCGGCAAGGCGAAGATCGTGCGCACCGGGCTCGACATCAACGGCACGCTCGACCCGACGTTGTGCCCCGCCGGCAGCGCCGGAGCGTCTGGCGGTGGCGGGCCTCCCACCGTCGGCGACTTCAACAACGACGGCTTCCCCGACGTCGCGCTCGCGGGAGGCGTCGGCTACGCGGTGCTCGACGGCAAGAAGCTGATGGACCCCGCCGTCGCGAACGCGGCGACCTTCCTCTGGACGCGGCAGACGCGCGACTGTTCGTCGGCGGCGACGGGCAGTGCGCTGTTCGACTTCGACGGCGATGGAAAGACCGAGGCCGTCTACGCCGACGAAATCTCGCTTCACATCTACGAGAGCGCGACCGGCAATGACCGCTTCACCACCTGCAACACCAGCGGCACGTTGATCGAGCTGCCGGTGGTCGCCGACATCGACAACGACGGCCAGGCCGACATCGTGGTGGTCAGCAATGCGTACGCGTTCGCCTGTGCTGACGGCTCGCGCAAGTCGGGCGTTCGCGTCTTCAGCGCGATGGACAACAACTGGGTGCGCACGCGGCGCGTCTGGAACCAGCACGCGTACTCGGTGACCAACATCGAAGAAGACGGCACGGTGCCGTCGGTGCAAAGGACGAACTGGCTGCAGCCGGGGCTGAACAACTTCCGGCAGAACAAGCAGCCGGGGTCCGAGTTCTCGGCCGCGGACGTCGTGGGCAGCGTCGACCGCTCGTGCGAGCTGGGCCAGCAGCTTCGGGTGCAGGTGCGAAACCTGGGCGAGGCGCCGCTGCCGCCGGGAATTCCGGTGGACTTGATGAAGGGGGCACCTGGCGCGGGGACGCTGCTTGGCACCGCGACGACGACGCGCACGCTGGGGCCCGCGCAGGGCGAACGGCTGACGGTGCCGGTGACAGACACCGCGGTGCTGTCGGGGATGGCGACGATCTACGTGGTGGTGCGGCCGCCGCCGTCGGTGCGCGAGTGCCGGCCGAACAACAACACCTCGGCGCCCATCGCGCGCTCGTGCATCAACTGAGGTGCTTGACGAGCTGCGCGGCCACGGCGGCCGGCTGATCGAGGTGCACGTGGTGCCCGCCTTCGATCATCACGACTGGCGGGTCGCGCAACGCCTTCAGCCGCGCCTCCATCACGTCGTCATCGAACGTCATCGCGCGCGTGCCGTGAAGCACCTGCACCGGGCACCTCACCGCTTCGCAGAACGCGAGCACCTGGCTCTCGTCGAAGGCCATCCCCGAGGTGCGCTTGAGCATCGGATCCGCGCGGAAGATGACGCCACCGTCGACCGCGACCGTGCCGAACTTCGCCATCAACTGCGACGCCGCCGGGCTGTACGACGAGTTCGCTTCGGCGACGCGCCTGCCCGCTTCTTCTGCCGAGGCGTAGACGCGGCGGCGCACCGGCTTGAACAGCCCGTCGACGAAGTCCTTCAGCCGTTCGACGCTGCGCTGCGCGTCGCCGCCCGAGGTGCCGAGGCTCTCGATCAGCGTCAGCGTCTTCACGGCTTCAGGCCGCGCGGCCGAGTAGCAGATCGCCACCGAGCCACCGAGTGAGTGGCCGACGAGGTGAAACGAAGTCAGCGACAGGTGGCGAACCAGCGCTTCGACGTCGGCGACGTGGTCGGTGAACTGGTGGGTCGCTCCGGGGGGAAGCGGGTCGGAGTTGCCGTGGCCGCGAAAGTCGAGCGCGAGCAGCCGCCATTCGGCCGGCAGCTTTTCGCAGAGCCAATCGAAGCTGTGACAGTGGTCGAGCCAGCCGTGAAGAAGGACGACGATGGTCGCCGCGTCCTTCGGGCCCCGGTCGAGCGCGTGAAGGGTGAGGCCGCCCGCGTCGAAAGTCGTCACCTCGGGAGGCGGCGCGACCGTCTGGGCAGTGAGGTTCACGGGCGTGCCCTGGAACGTGAGCGCCTCGACTCCTTCAGCAGCGCGACGTCGAGAAGATCCTTCGGGCGGCCGGCGGCCCGCTTGTTCCGAATGAAGTCTGCCGGACTCAGCACCGCCACGCGAACGCCTCCGAGGACGGTGCGAACCCGGTTCTTCCAGGCAACCGCGAAGCTCACTCCGGTGATGCTGGTCAGGATGTCGATTCCCACGGGGGGTTGACCGAGACGAACCACCATCCCCGAGTGGTCGAGGTCTCGCTCCGAAATTTTCAACGAAGCAAAACCGAAAGCGCGAAGCACCTCGATCACCTTCTTCGCGTTCGACGATGTCGCCTCAACCAGCACGTCCAGATCTCCGGTGAACCTCGGCTGGCCGTGGGCGGCGAGTGCGTGGGCCCCGACGACGACGAATCGGACTCTCTTCGCGTTCAATAAGGACAAGAACTCTTTCCAATCGGCGTGAAGTGCCATCGACGAATGCCCTCAACGTTTCTACGGCGGCGAGCCGCTCGGGGATCGGGCGCGTGAGCCAGTATTGAAGGTCGGATTGGTCGTCTCCGAGCTTCTGAATTCGAGCGATGCGCTTCACGCCCCAAGAGTACACCTGCTCGCTTCGTTCCCACGAGTGCTTCACGGACATCGAGGGGCTTGACCTCGTGCGGAGTCGAACTGCTGCGCCCTGCAGGACAGCCAGACAGTCGATTCGGCAGCAGGGAGGAGGCGCGCTGGGCATGCGGGGCCGTGACGCCGGCAGGTTCGCGAGGTCTCTTGCAGTACGATCAACGGATGGCAGTCACCGAAAAAGACCGGGAACACTTCCGGGCAATCGCCGAGGGGATCGAACGCCTTAACCTCGAGTCCATCGTTCGTGAGCAAGCGCTAACCCCGGGCCAAAGAATCCTCGCCGCGCTGCGAATGACCGATCTTTTTCTGAAGTCTTCGCGAGGAGCGACCAAGTCAGACCCGGTGAGCCTCAACCAGCTATGGAAACGCCGTCATGGCTGAACTTGGCGAATCAGAACGTTCGTTCGGGCTGGTCGTTGACGCGCTCAACGATGCGGGGGTCGAAGGGGCCTTCATCGGTGCCCTTGCAGCGATTGCGTGGGGAAGAATCAGAACGACGACGGACGTAGATCTCGTCATTCCCGCAAGTCGGGCGGATCTCGAAACGATGACCCGGGCGCTGATCCCCCGAGGCTTCACCGTCGGTGCCCCGGTCACTTCGGATCCGAACGATTCGGTACCAGACATCTCAGTGTTCTGGAGCAGCGAAGTGCCGGCAGTTCGAGTCGACATGTTTCATGCGAAGACGACCTTCGAGCAGGAAGTTCTAAAGACCGCCCAGGAGGCTGAAGTGGCTGGGCGGCGAATCAGGGTTGCCTGCGCCGAGGCGGTCATCATCTACAAGGTGCTGGCGAGCCGGGCGAAAGATGAACCCGACCTGACCTCAGTCTTTGAAGCCTCGATCGCCAGCGGCCGACACCTCGATTGGTCGCAGATCGATCGCTGGGCGGATGATTGGGGCATCGCACCCCGGCTTGCTCCGTGGCGCACCAGGTACGAAGCGCGCACCCGTTGAGTGCCTCGCAGCAATCGCGACTGCCGGGGCTATCAGCGTGCCCGCCGCCGGCGCGCGACCGAAGCGAGCCCGAGCAAGATCAGCCCGAGCGCGAACGGCGTGCCTTCCGTCGTCCCGCAGCCGCAGCCGCCGGTGAGGTTTCTTCGAACATCGGGAGGAGGGGCGACTGTCTGGGCAGTGAAGCTCACGGGCGCAGAACGTGCGACGTGCCCCGCCGCGTCGGAGGCGATCGCGACCAGCGTGTGCGGGCCCACCTTCACGGTCAGGCGCGGAACGTTGGCCGTCACCTTGCCGTCGAGCTCGAGCTCGAGCTTCGTCACGCCGACGTCGTCCGTCGCGCGCACCTCGATGTCCGCCTCGAGCCCCGTCACCGCGCTCATCGCCGGCTTGATGATTGTCACCACCGGCGGCGTGGTGTCCGCCATGCCTTCAGGGCCGAACACCACCGGCACCGCATCGCTGGTCGCCGAGTTGCCACTGGCGTCGACAGCCTTCGCCGTGAGCAGGTGGGCGCCGTTCGGCTGCGTCGAGGCGTCGAACGTCAGCGTGTACGGCGCGGCCAGCGATTCGCCGAGCAGCACCGCGTCCGAGAAGAACTGCACCTTCGCCACCGCGACGTCATCGCTCGCCATCGCCGCCACCATCGAAGGGCCGATGAGCCGCGCGCTCGCCAATGGAGCGCTGAGCACCACCATCGGCGCCACCGTGTCGGGCCCCGCGGCGATCGTGACCTGCGACGTGCCGCTCACAGTTCCCGCCGTCGCCGTGAGCATGAAAGGCCCGCCCGCCGCCGTCGCCGCCATCACCACGCCTGCCGAGTCGACCGTGCCTGCCGCCGCGGGAATCGTCCACGTCAGCACCGGCTGCACGGCCAGCGAGTCGCCGAACTGGTCTTCCACCGTCGCGCTGAAGTTCTGCGTCTGGCCCGGCTGCAGCGTCGCCACCGCGGGCTGCACCGCCACTGCCGTCGGCGTCGCGTTCACCGTCACCTTCACCAGGCTCGAGATCTGATTTCCGACCCCGTCGACGATCGTCACCAGCAGGTCGTAGTCGCCCGCCTTCGAGAAGGTCGCCACCGCATCCTTCGCGGCGTTGTTGTCGTTGACGGAAAACACCACTGGCGCCGGAGCGAGCGGCGCCGTCCACCGGTACACCAGCCCCGCTTCGCCAGCGTCGTCGTTCGCGCGCACCTCGAGCTGCGTCGTCTTTCCGTTCACCGGGTTCGGGTTCGCCTTCGCACCAGACACCAGCGTGGGCGAGCCGGCCGCGACGACGTTGATCACCGCCGACGCCGACTTTCCGCTGGCCGTGCCGGTGAGGGTGAAGGGGCCGCCCGCCGTCGCGCCCGCGGTGAAGACGGCCTGCACCGAACCCTGTGGGACGTACGTGCCACCGCCCGACAACGTCCACGCCACCGAGCCCGCGAACATGTACTTCGCGAACTGGTCTTTGAGGTTGCCGGTGAAGATCTGGTTCGCTCCGGTGAGCACGTTCGCCGTCGGAGGCGTCACCTCCATCGCCGTCGCCACCTGCTGCACCGTCACCACCACGCTCGACCGGACCAGCAGCCCGCCCGCATCGGTGATGGTCACTTCAATCGTGTAGGTGCCCGCGCCACTGAAGGTGACGCCCGTGTTCTTCGCGCCGTTGGTGCCGTTCGCGCTGAAGACGACGGGGTAGCCGAAGCCGTTCACAGCCCACGTGTAGTTGAGCGCGGCTTCACCGGCGTCGTCGGCGCCGAGAACCGAGAGCGCCGTCATCGACCCGGTGACGACCGGGTTCGGCGAGGCGCTGGCCGCGGTCGCGACCGTCGGCGGCAGGTTCACCACGGTGGTCACGAAATCGCGGCCAGTGAGGTTCGCGTTGGTCACCGTGATCGAGAGGGTTGCCGGCACGAAGCTGTAGCCGCCCGCGGTGGGCGTGAGCGTGAAGGCCCCGGCAGGAACACCGACCAGGGTGTACTTGCCGACCGAGTCCGTCACCGCGGTGCGCGTGCCGTCGCTGATGGTGACTCCGGGCAGGGGCGTGCCGCCCGTCTTCACCGTGCCCGAGACCTGGAAGCCCGACGTGGCGGCGATCTGAAAGTTGAGGTTGTTCTTCGACATCCCCGCGATCGTCACCGGGTTGGTGAAGGTCGACGGCACCAGCGTCACTCCGGGTGCAGTCGCGACCAGGTTCCACTGGCCGTTGGGCACGGCGTTCATGCTCCAGTTCCAGTTGGCGCCGGCCTTGTTCACCGTCGCGGTGCGCAGCCCGTCGGTGACCACCGGCGTGGCGGTGATGCTTCCCGGCAACGTGCCGCTGAGGAACTGGCCCGTCGCGTAGAAGTTCGCGGTGACGTTGCCGCCGTACACCTCGACCGGGTTGGTGAAGCCGTTGGGTACCAGCTGCCAGCCGGGCAGCGTCGCGGTGAGCGTGTACCGGCCGTTGGGTACGGTGGTCAGCGTGTAATCGCCCGACGCGTTGGTGGTGGCGGTGCGGCTGCCGTCAGTGATGACGACGCCGGCGACCCCCGCGCTGCCGGCCATCACCTTGCCAACGACGTTGTAGCCAGCCTTCGGCGTGCCGGTGAAGTCGAGGCCCGTCGCGCTCGCCGCGACCGTCAACGGCGCCGCGAACCCGCGCACGAACGCGTAATCGAACTTCGTCGCGGTGACGGTGAAGTCACCCGCGGGGACATTGGTGAGCACGTACTTGCCGTCGGTGCCGGTGAAGGTGTCCCGGGTGCCGTCGGTGACGCGCACGCCCTCGAGCGGAACGCTGCCGTCCTTGATGATTCCGGCGAGCGTGAAAGTCGTTGGAGTACCAACGGTCACCGCGATCGACGCGGTCGCCTTCTTGCCCTTCATGTCGCTGACCGTGCATTGCACGTTGTAGACGCGCGCCGTCGGCAGCGTCTTCATCACGCTCGCGGTGTTGGTGCCGAAGCTGCCGTCGTCGAAGTCCCAGGCGTAGGCGAGCGCGTCTCCATCGGGGTCCGACGCGGTGGCCGTGAAGGTGACCGTCGCGTTCGCAGCGACCGCCGTCTGGCTCGCCGCCAGCGTCAGCACCGGCGCGTTGTTGCCAGGGAAGGTGCCGAGGTTCACCACGAGGTCGATCGCCGGAGGCGTCGATGCCAGCTTCGCGATGGGCGTGAAGTGAATGCCCGCCAGCGGGTCCGAGAAGGTGCGGCCGATGACGAGCGCCGAGTTCGACGTGTTCCCGTCGGGCGTCATGTCGAGCAGGTGGCTGCCGGTGGTGTACGCGTAGCCGAAGTTTATCGACGCCCCGTTCTGCAGCTCGGCGTTTCCGATCGCCGGGCGGTACTCGAGCCAGTAGTCGCGCCCGCCGCCGCGCGGGACCTTCAGCGCGTGCAGCCCGCTGGTCACCGCCTGCTCGATTGCCTGGATGCGATACGTGCCGCTGGCCGTCACCGTCTGAACCTCTGCGGGCAGCACCCACTCGAAGGTGCGCTTGAACCAGGCGTTGAAGTGGTTCGCCGCTCCGCCGCCGTTGCCCATCACGTCGAAGGGGTTGCCGTACTCGACGTTGGTGCCGGCGCCGATGATGCTGGTGCCGGCGTTCCAGAAGTTGGCGTGGTAGACGCCGTAGTTGTGGCCGAGCTCGTGGGCAGTGACGCGCAGCGAGAAGTTGCCGTTGAGCCAGGTGCCCTTGCTGCCGACGTAGCCGCGGCCCGCCCAGCCGCCGAACATCGCGGGGAAGCCGACGATGTCGAGGTTGTAACCGGCGGTGTCGAAGCCCGCGGCCTTCGCGGCGGCGCGCGCGTCGGCCATCAGCGAGAGGTAGTTGTCCGTGGCGATGTAGTCGGCGGCGGTCTTCGTCATCCGCAGCGTCGGCGTCACCACCGTCGTCATCGTCGTCTTGTTGAACGAGTTGGCGACGTAGAAGGCGTTGCAGGTGTTGTTAATCAACGTCTCGGCCGCCGTCTGCCCCACCGGGTCGCCCGGCTTGTCGGAGAAGTCGACGCGAATGAAGAGCACCGTCTTCGGGCCTTCCGTCCACACCGACGCGGGAGCGAGCGAGCTGCCATTTCCCAGCGCGTCTTCGGCATCGGCCAGCGTCTGTTCCGTCATGTCGGCGTGGCCCGGCACGCAGAAGCCGTAGAGCGCATCGGCGCCGTGGTACCCGAGCCCTTCTTCGGCGTTCTTCTTCGAGACAGGGCACTTGCCGTTTTCGATCGGCAGGCTGGCGACGACTTCGCCCGGAAACAGGCGGCGCAGCGGGCTGTCGGTGAGCGCAATCACGCCATCCAACGCGACGCCGTGAAGGCGCAGGTTCTCGCGGGTCGCCTGCCCTTCGCGGCGGCCGTACACTGCGGCGCGGAGGAAGCGGGGGTCGCCTTCGAAGCTGACGAAGCGCTCGAGCGGGCCGTCGGTGCTGCCGATGACGTGCAGCATGCCGCGCCCGTCGCGCCACTGTTCGATGTGGCGGGCAATTTCCACTGGCAGCTGGGCGCGTTCGACGGGGCTGAGCGCGTACGAGATGGCGGTGCGCGGGTCAGACAGCAGCAGCGCCCGCATCGTCGGCGCGCGGGCGGCGGCCAGCGACTCACCTTCGGCCGTGGTGCGGTCTGTCTTCGCAAGCCACCCGCGGAAGGCGCGATCGTTCGCGATCGCCCGGTCGGGGTTGCCCGACGAAGGCGCGGGCAGTGTCTGTAGCGCCTGCGCCTGCGAGCCGGCATGCTGCTGCGCCGGGGAAGTACAGCCGAGAACAACGAAGAGAATCGGAAACCAGGCGCGCGGAGCTCGAAGCATCGCGCGCGGGATGCAATCGCGTGACCAGTGGCTTCTCCAGCAGGCTCAACGGGATGCGTCGAGGTCCCGCGCCCTTACCCACTGAAACCCTTGCGACCTCGCAGCGATTGCGGAGTCGCACCCACACCGCATGTAGACAGAACCCGTCACTCCCGGCGGTTGACGATTCTTTGGGTCATCGACAACCGCCTGAAGAATCGTCAACCCGCCAGCCGCTTGTGCGGGTGGTAGAGGTTGCGGACGAAGCGGGTGAAGACGTGGCGCTCGTCCCAGCGTTGGCGGGCGAGTCCGTAGACGCCGGGCGCGTGCCCTTCGCGTTCGGTGAAGCCGGGAAGAAACTCGCGCTCGGTGTAGATGGCGAACACTTCGTCGACCCACGACCGGTGCCGGTAGGTGGGGAGCATCAGCCGGTAGATGGAGTCCTGCTCGGCCTGGGTGAAGGCGAGCCGGGCAATCGCGTGCGCCATCTCGTGGGTGACGAGGGCGCGTTCGTTCTTCAGCGACGTCTGCAGCAGGCCGATGCGGGCGCGGGGCCAGGTCGGGTGGTCCCAGAAGAGGCCCGCCGCGCGCGCCGACGCCGCCTTCGGAAACCCCGCCGCTGCCATCGTGCGGCCAGGTGGAATGAGGTCGACCTCGATCGGCCGGGCCGCGTTGAGCCGGGCAATCAGCTGCAGGTTCCCGAGCAACTGCGCGACCACCTCGTCCTTCACCGCCTTCACCAGCTCGGGAGCGGCGCCGTGCGCCTTCACCGTCACCTTCGCGTCGAAGTACGCCACAGCCTTCGCCCGCCCGTCTTTCGGCGGCGCGCCGGCGACCACGTCGAACGCATCACCCGAGTCGAGCAACGCGAAAGCGTGGAGCGGCAGCTTCTGCCCCGACGCAGGGTCCATCGGCACCGCCGAAGCGGGGCGTTCACCTTGAAAGCCGTCGTCCGTCACAGCGGAGCGGACACCACCGGCTGTTCTCTTTCCCAAGCCCGCGCGATGCGCAGCAGGGGCGCCTCTTCGAAGGGCCGGCCCAACAGCTGAAGTCCAATCGGCAGCCCCGCCGCGGTGAAGCCGCAGGGCACCGAGAGGCCGGGGACTCCCGCGAGCGAGGCAGGCAGCGTCAGCACGTCCATCAGGTACATCTGCAGCGGCTCGGACTTCTCGCCGAGCTTGAAGGGCGGCACGGGCGAGGTCGGGCTGATGAGGGCGTCGCACTGGGCGAGCGCGCTGGTGAAGTCGCGCTGGATCAGCGTCCGGACCTTCTGCGCCTTCAGGTAGTAGGCGTCGTAGTAGCCGGACGCGAGCGCGAAGGTGCCGAGCAGGATTCGACGCTTCACCTCAGGCCCGAAGCCTTCGGCGCGGCTCTTCTCGTACATCGTCCGAAGGTTCGTCGCGTCCTTGCTGCGGTGGCCGAAGCGCACGCCGTCGTAGCGGCCCAGGTTGCTCGACGCCTCGGCGGAAGCGAGCACGTAGTAGGTCGCGAGCGCATACCGGGTGTGGGGAAGAGAGACGTCGACGATGGTCGCTCCAAGCGATTCGTACTTTGCGATCGCTGCGCGAACGGCCGTCTCGACCTCTGGGTCGAGGCCCGCTTGAAAGTACTCGCGCGGGACGCCGAGCTTGAGCCCCTTCACTCCGGCTTCGAGGTCTTTCGAGAAGTCGGGCACCGGCACGCGGGCGCAGGTCGAGTCGTGTGAATCTTCGCCGGCAATCACCTGCAGCATCGCGGCGGCGTCGGCGACGGTGCGGGTCAGCGGGCCGGCCTGGTCAAGAGAGCTTGCGAAAGCGACGATGCCGAACCGTGAGACGCGGCCCCACGTCGGCTTCAGCCCCACCACGTTGGTCATCGCAGCGGGCTGCCGAATCGAGCCGCCGGTGTCGGTGCCCATCGCGCCGAACACTTCGCGCGCCGCGACCGCTGCCGCCGAGCCGCCCGACGAGCCGCCCGGGCTGCGGGTCAGGTCGTACGGGTTGTGGGTGGGGTGAAAGGCCGAGCTCTCGTTCGACGAGCCCATCGCGAACTCATCGACGTTCAGCTTGCCGAGCATCGGCGTGCCGGCCGCGCGAAGCCGCTGCACCACTGTCGCGTCGTAGGGCGAACGGAAGCCTTCGAGAATCTTCGAGCCCGCGGTGGTCGGCAGGTCGACGGTGCAGAAGAGGTCCTTCACCGCCACCGGCACGCCGTCGATCGCAGACGCCAGCTTCCCGCCCGCGCGCCGCGCATCCGACGCCTTCGCTGCCGCCAGCGCGCCTTCCGCGTCGACGGCGAGAAACGCCCTCACCTTGCCGTCGACTGCCGCGATGCGCTTCAGACACGCCTGCGTCGCTTCCACGCTCGACACCTCGCGCGCGGCGAGTTGCTTCGAGAGCTCGAGCATCGAGGCGTCGGTGAGCATGGCTATTCGATGATCTTCGGAACCGCGAAGTGGCTGCCCACGCGCTTCGGCGCATTTGCCAGCGCCGCGTCGACGCTCAGCGGTGTCTCGACTTCATCCGCGCGGGTGAAGCCCTGGGTCAGGTTCACCTGGTACGTCGGCGGCACGTTGCTCGTGTCGAGCTCCTCGAGCGTGGCGACCGCATCGAGGATCTGCTGCAGCTGGCCCAGCGTCTTCTGCTCTTCGTCGGGCGACAGCTGCAGCCGCGCCAGCCTGGCGACGTGCTGCACCTGCGCCAGCGTCAACGTGCTCACGGGCGCTTCAGCCGTTCGACGGCGCCCTTCGCCATCTTGGCTTCGGAGCCATTGGGGAAGGCCTCGAGGTACTTCTCGTAGTACTCGACCGCCTGTTCCTTTTTGCCCAGCGTGCGCGAGGCCTCGGCCATGCCGATCATCGCGGGGCCGTAGCGCGGGTTCACCTGCAGCGCGCCGCGGAAGGTCGCCTCGGCCTCGGCCGCCTTGCCCAGGTCGAGCAGCGCAAAGCCGCCACCCGACTGCGGCTCGACGCGGTTCGGCTTCAGCTCGGCGGCCCTGGCGAAGAGGGCGAGCGCGGCCTCTGAACGATCTCGCGCGCGCAGCCGTTCGGCCTCGGCGAGCAGCTGATCGAAGTCGCGCGGCTTCGGCGGAGCGGCCTTCGTAGGCTCTCCCGCATCGACCACGACCACGACAGCGACCGCGTTCCCGGCATCGACGACCACTGGAGCGCCAGCGTCGATCACTTCGACGACTTCTGCTTCCGCCCGCGACTTCGCCGCAGCTTCGGCCGCGCGCTGCTGAGCCGCCAACGCTTCCTTGCTCGACCTCTCGATCTCCGCCTGGCGGTTCGCGTCGTCTTTCTCTGCCGCGAGCAGCGCCTGCTGCGGAGCAAAGACGATGAAGTACCAGGCCGCTCCGCCGCCGATGCCGAGGATCATCAACGCGATCGCGACCCACTTCAGCAGGCCACCTGACTCGGGCTTCGGCTCGTCGCGCAGCTCGGTCTTCGCTTCCGGGTTGACGACGGGCCGCCGCGGCGCGCTGGGAAGCGGAGGTGCGGCCGGATTCGCCGGAGCCGGCAGTGAGAACACGTTGCCGCGAATCGTCTCGTTGCTGACCGGGCCCGACGAGGTCGGTTCATCCCGAGAGAAGCCGAGGGACGACGGGCCGCTGCCCCGGGTGCTCTCAATCGGCAGTGGCGGCAGGGGCGAGAAGCCGGGGCCGGGCAGCGTGTCGACCAGCTTCGGCTTGATCGGCGCTTCGGGCGGCAGCGTCTCGTCGCTGGGCCGCTTCGCGAAAGAGAGAGGCGGCGCGCTCGCCCGCGCCTCGGCCTTGAGCGCGTCGTCCACCACCTGGAAGAAGCTCGCCAGCTCGGCGATGTCGCCCAGCCGCTTCCAGGTGTCGCCGGTGAGGCTGATCTCGTCGTCCTTCTGAACCTTTCGTTCGACGATCCACTTCTGCAGCGTGGTCAGCCGGCGGAAGTTGAAGATGTTCCCCGTCGCCTGGCGCAGGCGCCACTCACGTCCGGGCTGGCTGTCTTCGGTGGGGCGCGGCAGCTCGGGTGCGCGCTTCTTCATCCGGAAGACGTGCCCGCACTGGGTGCATTTGACCGTCAGCCCGTCGTCCGGAATCCGGGCGTCTTCGAACTCGTACTCGGTCTTGCACTGGGGGCAGCTGACATCCATCGCGTGTCGGTATTTAGGGCATTTGCCGATCGCCGGTCAGGAAATTGACCAGTCGTTTGCCGCTCCTACGCTCACCCCCGATCAGACCACGACAGGGGTGTTGCAAATGGCGGCCAGCCGCGCTCGCGAGAAGTCAGTTCTTTCACGTCAAGACATCGCCTCGAAGCGAAAGGCTCTTCAGCAGAAGAAGATGAAGACGAGCCCGATCGGGCACCGCGCCATCTACGGCGTCGCCGTGCTGACGGTGTCGTTGCTGGCGCTGCTGTCGGTGGCCACCTTCTCGGCGCAAGACCGCATCGGCCCCGGCTTCCACAACGCGATCGGCCCGGTCGGGCACGCGATCGCCGAAGCACTGCGCGGGTTCCTGGGGGTGACGGCGTGGGTGCTGCCGCTGGCCGGCCTCTACACCGCAGGCCTCATCTTCGCAGGTCAGCCGAAGCAGCGCCGGTGGCCGCAGGTGCTGTGCCTTGCCCTGCTGCTCGTCTCGGGCGCCGTGCTCGCGCAGCTGATGTTCAAAGACGACCGCGGCTGGGCGCATGCGCCGGGCGGGCTGGTCGGGCGCGAGGTCGGCGGAATGTTGGCCGCGCTGTTCTCGACCGTCGGCACCATCGTGCTCGTCAGCGCGCTCGCGTCGATGGCGTTGATCGTCGGCACCCATTTCGCGTTCTTGCGCTTCTGCTCGATGGTCTGGGCCGGCGCGCAGGTGCTGGGCAAGAAGGCGCAGGCGTGGGGCGTCGCATTCCTCGCGGTGCAGAAGGTGAAGATGGCCGAGAGGAAGATCGCCGCCGAGAAGGCCGCCGAAGAAGAGGCTGCCTTCCTCGCCCAGCTCGAAGAGCAGGAAGCCGAGCTCGCCGAGCTCGAGGCGTGTGCCGACGAGGCAGACCAGATCGCCGAAGAGAACGCGCTGATGCAGCGCGAAGCAGGGCTTGCCCGGCTGATGGAAACCGAAGCCGGGAAGAACCAGAAGCTCGCCGAGAAGGAATCGGTGCTGAACGAGAAGCTGGTCGAGCGCGAGGCCCGCCAGATGGAACGCGATGCCTTGAAGGCCGAGCGCGAAGGCTTGATGGCCGCCCGCCAGGCCGCGAAGGAACGCGAGCGCCTCGACGCCGAACGCCTGAAGGGCCCCGTGCCTGCGCCGGCTGTGGTTCAGGCTGCGCCGCAGCAGCCGCGGATGATCAACCTGGGTGGCGACCCCGCCTGGGCGAGCCAGCTCTCGCCGATGCACAGCGAAGCGCCGACGCCGGTGACGAACTCGATGATTCAGCCGGCGATTCCGTCGAACCCGCCGCCGCGCCGAGGGCCTGCGATCGTGATGCCGCCCCCTGCTCCGCCGCAGGCCTTCGAGTCGATGCCGCCCGTCGCCGCCGAAAGCATCGCCGCGATTCCGGTGGTTCAGTCGACGCCAGCGTTCGCGGCTGCTCCCGCCCCCAGTGCGCTGTCGGCCGCCCTCGCGCGCACGCCGATCATCGTCGAGCCCAAGGCCCCGCCGAAGCCGACCAAGAAGGCGCAGGAACAGTTCGAGTTCGTCGGTGACCGCAAGAGCTTCGTCGCGCCCCCGATGGACGTGCTCGAGGCGAACACCGTTGCGAAGGTCGCGGTCGACAAAGAGGCCTACCTCTCTACTGCGGCCAAGCTGTCGGCGAAGCTGCGTGACTTCGGCATCGACGGCGACGTCGTCGAGATCCGCCCAGGGCCCGTCGTGACGATGTACGAATTCAAGCCGGCCCCGGGCATCAAGATTTCCCGCATCGCCTCGCTGTCGGACGACCTCGCGATGGCGATGGAAGCGATGCGCGTTCGCATCGTGGCCCCGATTCCCGGAAAGGGCGTCGTCGGCATCGAAGTGCCGAACAAGGATCGCGAGACGGTGTTCCTCAAAGAGATCGCCGAGCAGGACGCCTTCCAGAAGTCGACCTCGCGCCTGACGATGTGCCTGGGCAAGGACATCGAGGGCATGCCTTACGTGTTCGACCTCGCGAAGGCGCCCCACCTGCTGATCGCCGGCACCACGGGCTCCGGAAAGTCGGTGGCGGTGAACGCGATGATCATGAGCATCTTGCTCAAGAGCACGCCGGAAGAAGTCCGCTTCATCATGGTCGACCCGAAGATGCTCGAGCTCTCGGTGTACGAGGGCATTCCGCATCTGCTGCTGCCGGTCGTGACGGATCCGCGCAAGGCGGCCATCGCGCTGCAGTGGGCGGTGGACGAGATGACCCGCCGGTACAAGCTGCTCGCCGAGGCCGGCGTGCGGAACATCGCGGGCTACAACGCGATGCTTGATGCGCAGACGAAGAAGCCTGTCGCTGCGGGCACGGGTCCCGTCATCGAAGGGAAGATTGTCCCGAAGGCGGCGCCTATCGTCGAAGCGAAGGCGGAAGCGGAAGCCGTTGCTGCGCCGGCGCCGGTCGCCGACGCCGGCCCGAAGAAGCGCCGCAAGCTGCTGATCGTGGACGTCGCGGAAGAAGGAGCCATCACACCTTCCGACGCGGCGCCCGCCGAGAACGCGCCGGCCCCGTCGATGGAGCTGGGCGTCGCGGCGCCGAAGGAAGAGGTCGAGGATCCGCGCGAGGGCCTGTCGCCCGAAGTCGCCGCGCAGCTGGAAGAGACCGAGAAGGAAGCCGAGATTCGGGTCGACGAGCCCACCGAGGCCGAGGCCGCCGCGCTCGCCGCTGCTGCTGCCGCCGCCGAAGCGACCCGCAGCGCCGAAGCCGAACAGGCGAAGAAGAAGCTTCCGTACATCGTGGTCATCATCGATGAGCTCGCTGACCTGATGATGGTCGCGTCGAAGGAAGTCGAGACCTCGGTGGCCCGCCTCGCCCAGATGGCGCGCGCGGCCGGCATTCACTTGATGGTCGCCACCCAGCGTCCGTCGACGGACGTCGTCACCGGTGTCATCAAGGCGAACTTCCCCACCCGCATCACCTTCATGCTGCGCAGCAAGCCCGACTCGATGACGGTGCTCGGCACGGTCGGCGCCGAAGCGCTGCTCGGCATGGGTGACATGCTGATTCTTCCCCCGACCAGCGCGCACCTGCAGCGCGTGCACGGCTGCTACGTGTCAGAGACGGAAATCAAGCGCGCGGTCGACCACCTCAAGGCGCAGGGGAAGCCCGTCTACGACGAGTCGATTCTCAAGGCCCGCGAGGAAGACGGAGCGACCGATGGTGGCGAAGACGACGAGCTTTCCGACGAGCTCTACGACCAGGCCGTGGCGATCGTCAGCGAGATGCGCCAGGTGAGCATCTCGATGCTGCAGCGGAAGATGCGCATCGGGTACAACCGTTCGGCCCGGATGATCGAACGCATGGAACGCGATGGGTTGGTAGGAGCTGCCGACGGCGCCAAGCCGCGCGACGTGCTCGTGCGTCCCGTCGGAGAAATGCCAGGCATGGACGCGATGTAGCTTGCGGCCAGCGGCACTCTTTCTGGTTTGCCTTTCCGGCTGCGTCACCCCCCAGGCCATCGTGGGGGCCGACGTCAGCGACTGGTCAGAGATCCAGACGGATCATTTCCGGCTGCGCGCGCAGCTGGATGAGGCGTCGGCGCTGGATGCGGCGCACGGGCTCGAGGCGGTACGGGCGGCGATGCTGGCGTATTGGCCGGAGGCCGCTCCGAGAGACAGGCTCGAGGTGTTGGTGTACCGCGACGTCACGTCGCTGGCGGACTTCGGAGCAGCGCCGGGGTTCATCGCGCAGACGGCGAATGGGCCGATGATCGTCACGTCGATCGTCGGGCTCCACGCGCCGGAGTTTCAGAAGGTGATTGCCCACCACCTCGCGCACCAGCTCGCCGCCTGGCAGCTGCCACGTGCGCCGCGCTGGTTGTCCGAAGGGCTGGCCGAGTACCTCGAGTCGTACGAGGTCAACGGCGCGTCAGTCACTTTCGGCAAGCCGCCCGGCACGGTGGGCCCGGCCGACTTGTCGGGCCAGCCGGTGACGCTCGCGCAGCTGTGGGACTGGACGACCCAGGATGATTTGCCGGCGCAGCGCGCGGCGTGGGCGTGGTGGTTCGTCGCGTACCTGCAGAACACCTACGCGGAGAGCTTCGAGCTTTGGCAGCGCGCGATCGCCCGCGGCGAGGAGCCGAAGGGCGCGTGGACCCGCAGCTTCTCGGGCACCACCGACGAGCTGATCGAAGCCGAGGTGCTCGCGGCGCTGCAGAAGCGGCAGCTGAAGTTTCAGAAGGTCACTTTTGCGTTCAAGCCCGGTCACGCCGAGCCGGTGCGCATCGACGCAGCGTCGCTCCACTCGACCCGCGCCGAGCTGCTGCTGCAGTCGAGCCCGCTCGATTTCGAGTACCGCCGCGCGGCTGCGACGGCGGAGCTCGAGGCGGCGCTGGCGATCGACGCGAAGAATGTCGACGCGCTGGTGTTGAAGGCGCGGCTGATGCCTGAGGACTCGGCGCGCGCCTTCGTACAGCAGCTGACGCAGACGCTGCCGCAGAGCGCCAAGGCGTGGGGGTTGATGGCGTCGATCGTCGGGCGCGATGGCGATGACCCGCGCGAGACGTTGCAGTTCGCGCTCGCGCTGTCGCCAGATCACCCGGGCCTGCTCAACACGCTCGCCTGGTACTCGACGCTCTACGAAGACAAGACGGAAGGCATGCGGCTGGCGGAAAAAGCGGCGGCGCTGCGGCCGTGGTCGGCGGCGATGGTCGACACGTCGGCGGCGACGATGGGGGCGGCGGGACGCTGTGCGGAAGCGGCGGCGCGGCAACGCAATGCGCTCGACCTGCTGGTGCACGCGTCGGCTGAGCAGCGCGCGGACTACGTAACGCGGCTGCGGGCGTACGAGACGCAGTGCTCGCGCTCGCGGCCCACCGCCCTGCGCCGGTGAAGACGCCATTCGTCATTCTCGGCAACCCCGAGAACCGGCGAATTTCTCTCTTTCAAGCGGCGCTTCAGACGCAGGGCTTTGCTCCGGCGCACGTCGTCTCGTGGCTCGAGTTTCTGCGCGATCCGGCGACGCTCGATTTGCCGATCGACGAGTGCTTCTTTCGCATCGACTCCGCGGGCGAGAACTTCGAGGTCGAACGGGCGCTGCTGCGGCTCGGTGGTGGCGAGTGCCTCTCGGCTTCCGGAATCGATGCCCTGCTCGAAGACCGCGGCAGGATTCTGTGCCCGCGGCAGCAGCACCGCGGGTTCGAGGCGGCGCTGGGGCGGATTCGGCTGCCACCCGGCTGGCGCGCGTTGAACCCGGTGGCCGACGTGCTCGAGCTCTTCGACAAGCGGCGCACGTCGGCGCGGTACGCCGCGGCGGGAATTCCAGTGCCGGAGTCGCTGGGTGAGATCAACACCGTCGCTCAGCTGGACGACGCGATGGATGCGCAGGGCGTGACGACGGTGTTCGTGAAGATGTCGGCGGGCTCGTCGGCGAGCTGCCTCGGCATCTACCGGCGGCCGCGCTCGTTTCAGACGACGATCGAGGTCGCGAAGACGGGCTGGTACAACAACCTGCGCATCCAGCACGTGCGCGATCGCGGCCGCATCGAGGAGCTGCTGTCGTTTCTGCTGCGCGAAGGGGCGCAGGTCGAGCGCGCGATTCCGAAGGCGAAGTTTGCCGGGGCGTTCTTCGACTTACGCGTGCTGTGCGTCGCGGGCGAGCCGGCGTTCGTCGTCGTCCGGCAGAACGCGCACGAGATCACGAACCTGCACCTGGGCGGACACCGCGGAGATCTCGACGCGCTGCGGGCCGAGGTTCCGCCCGATTCGTGGGAAGCGGCGATGCAGAGCTGCCGGAAGGTCGCGTCGCTGTACTCAGCGCTGCACGTCGGCATCGATCTGATGTTCGAGCCCGGGTACTCGGCGCACCGCGTGCTCGAGGCGAACGCGTTCGGAGATCTGCTGCCCAACCTCACCCGCGACGGGCTCAACGTCTGGGAATGGGAGCTGCGCGCGCTGGTTGCGCCCACTCGTGACTCCCCCTGTTTGGGAGCTCTGCTTCGGCCGTGAAGCTGCCTGGCTGGGTCGTCGACAACAACACCTCGGTCGAGCGCGAAACCGCCCCCTGGAGGAACCGCACTGACGTCGAACGCGCCGCCGCATTGTCGGCAGTCTGTCGGGTCGCGGCGAAGATTCTGCGGGCACGCACGGACAGGACGCGGGTGTTGGATTGGGTGGATCCGATCCCTGCGAGCAGCGTGGCCGCGCTCAAACGCCTGCGACAGCGGCCGCGATGATCGACGCGGCGGATGCGGGGCCCTTGGCGAGGCGCTCGAGCAGGCGGGGCGTCAGAGATTTCACCCCCGCTGATTCCTGAAGGGCACGCGTTCGAGCAAGCCATCGCCGAACACCTCACCCAACTTCAGATGCTCGAGGTGCACGTAGCCGATGTGGCAGCCGCACTTCTGCGCCGAGCACGGGCGGGGACGAAGGGCCGACGCGAAGTCCGGTGCGTAGATGTTCCCGAGGACGCCGCGCAGAAAGTGACAGCTGCGCGCATCGCCCTGCCCGTCGACGCTGATCACGGTGTGCCCGCCCGCGCATGCCTTGCCGAGGCTGTCGTGGGCCTTGAGGTTGAAATCAAAGAGCGGATCCACTTCACGAAACGCAGCGAGCGCCTGAGCCGGGTACGTGGTCGCCAGGTCCTTCACCGCATTGACCCAGACGTACACCTCGCTGGGCAGTTCCGAACGCACGGCCTGAAGCTCGACGACGTGCTGCGGGAAGCCCACGACGCCCACCGAGAAAGACACGCCCCGCCGCCGCAGCTCGAGCGCGCGTTCGACGAACCTCGCCCGCTTCGTCCAATCGGGGTGGTAGGTCGCCCAGATTCCGACCCGCGAGATGTCCGCCTCGTCGAGCCAATCGAGCCGCGCCGAGAGGTTCGTCTGCGCCGCGACCTTCTCGACGTGCGGCATCCGGCTCAGCCGCACCATCGCCTGCTGGTACCGCGGCTGAACCAGCGCCTCGCCCCACGGGGTGAAGAACACCCGCAACTTCTCAGGCCACGTCTCTGCCCAACCCAGAAACTTCTCGAGCGCCGCCGCGTCGACCGCGTGCTCTTCGTCCGTCTCGTGGTGCTTCGCGAAGGGGCAGTACGTGCAGCCGTAGTTGCAGCTCGACAGCGGCCCCCGGTACAGCACCGAGAGCGCGGTCACCGGTCTTCCCACCCTTGCATCGCCACCTCGACGGCCTCGGAGTGCAGCCACGGCCCAATCACGTCGCTGCGCTCGACCCCCGCCTCCGTCAGCCGCAGCGTGCCCGCTGCTTCCTGCGCGAGCCCCAACTCCACCAGCTCGGCCAGCTCGGGCAGCCGCGGACGCGCAAGCCCCTCTTCCGACAGCAGCGACAGAATCGCGCGCCGCCGCAGCTGCTCGGCGTCCGACAGCCGGAACCCATGGTGCGCGAAGTCGAAGCTCTCGGCCGGGCGCGCCGAGTAGCTGTCGATGATTCCGCGCACCGCCCGCGACGCGACCGCGAACTCCGATGAGTAGTGCACGCCCCGCGTGTAGCTGCGCGCGCCCACGCCCACACCGATCATCCCGTCTTCCTGGCAGCGGTAAACGGGCGCGTCGGCGAACGGCGAATCCACCCGGCGGAACATCCGCATCGACACCTGCCGGTACCCGTTCGCCTTCAGCCAGTCGCGCCCCGCGCGGTACAGCGACAGCCGCAGGTCGTCCCATGCGTGGGCGGCTTTTCCCAGGTACGTCAGCGGCCGCACGTACAGCGGGTACAGGTAGAGCTCTTCGGGTTTCCACCGCTGCGACAACTTCAGCGACTGCAGGAAGCTCTCAACCGTCTGACCTTCGATGCCGTAGATGAAGTCGAGGTTCAGCGTCGCGAAGCCCGCGTCGCGCAGCAGATCCAGCGCCCGCTCGACCTCCGCCCGCTGTTGAGGCCGCTTCACCGCCGCCACTTCAGCCGTAAGAAAGCTCTGCACGCCAATCGACACGCGGTTCGCCCCGCGCGCGCGCAGCACCTTCACCTTCTCGGCCGTCGTCGTCTCGGGCGACAGCTCGACGGACATCGGCATCGCCCCGAGGTTCGCGCCCAATGACGCCATCAAGTCGAAGACGCGGTGCAGATCGGCCGGCGCGAGAAAGCTCGGAGTGCCCCCGCCCACCGCCGCCCGCGCAAACCCCACCGGGCCCAGCGCCGACTTCACCGCCTTCACCTCGCGCTCCAGCGTGTCGAGGTACCGCGTCACCACGTCCGCCGTCGGCCCCGCCGCGGTGAACAGGTTGCAGAACCCGCATCGCATCTCGCAGAACGGCACGTGCAGGTAGAGGAACAGCGACCGGGTGTCCTCGCCCGCCCAGACCTGATCGAGCGGCAGCGGCGCCTCGAACGGACGGTACGCCGTCTTGTGCGGATAACCGTACAGGTACTGCTGGTACGGAGACCCTTGAAGCATCGTGCGCAGCTTCGTCACTGCACGAACTCCGCGTAGGGCACGTTGGCCACCACCGGGTGGTTCAGCCGATGCCCGTGAAACCCGTCTTCCCCGTACGCCGTGCCGTGGTCGGAGCACACGATGCTCAAGCACGGCCCGCGCGCGCGAAGCGCCTCGAAAAGCGGAGGCAGCTGCGAGTCGACGTACTCCAGCGCCGCCGCGTGCGTCTGCAGCGAGTCGCGCGTCGCGCCCGGCACGTAGTGGCAGTTCGGCTGATGAAGCGCGGAGACGTTGATGAAGAGGAAGACCTTCTGCGCGCTCTCGGAAAGCACGCGTCGCGCGATCGCCACCTGCGCGCGCGTCGAGTCCTTCGCGGTGACTGAAGTCTCGGCGCTGTAGTGGCTCTCTTGAAAGTATGCGGGCAGCACCTGCCCGAGCGCGTTGGCCGGGTTGAAGAACCCGACACCTCCGATGCAGACGGTGCGGTAGCCGCGAGACGCAAAGCCCGAGACGATGTCGCGGGTCGGAAACACGCACGTGTCTTCCGTCGTCGTCTCGCTGCCTTCGAACTTCGTCGAGAAGAGCCGCACGTGGCGACCGGGGCGCGCGGGCGTCGGCAAGAACCCCGCGAAGAACGCCTGGTGCGACGCGTACGTGAAGTTCCCCGGAGCGTGCCTTTGTTCCCACTGCCCGCCCGGAATCAGCGCCCTCAAGCACGGCGTCTTCGCCTGCGACGCCACGTCGAACCGAAGCGTGTCGAGCACGAGGAACAACACATCGTGGGTACCAATGAGGGCGTTGACGTTCACCTGAGCACCTTTCGCAGCTCGGCCAGACAGTCGGCCTGGCTGCAGTCGGACGTGTCGAGGCGCAGCTCGGGGTTTTTGGGCGCCTCGTACGGATCATCGATGCCCGTGAAATGCAGCAGCTCTCCCTTCATCGCCCTGGCGTAGAGCCCCTTCGGGTCGCGCCGCTTCAGCACCCCGAGCTCGGCGTGAATCGCGACCTCGATGAAGCGAACGCCATCGCGAAGGGCCTGCTGCCGAACGCGGCCTCGGGCCTCGGCGTAGGGCGAGATGACGGCGCAGATGGTGATCGCCCCGGTGCGCGCGATGGCGCGGGCGACGTACCCGACGCGCCTTACCGAGATGTCGCGGTCTTCCTTCGTGTACCCGAGGTCGGGCGAAAGCTCTTCTCGCACCTCGTCACCGTCAAGCAGCTCCACCGCACGCTCCGGTTCGAGCTGGGCCTTCAGCTGCACCGCCAGCGTCGTCTTGCCGACGCCTGATGGACCCGTGAACCACAGAATGACGCCCTGCTCGCGCACGGCCCGCATCTAACAGGCGACCTGCGGCATGATCCATGTATCGAGGGCATCCATGACCGAGCCGAAGAAGCCGAACCGAACCCCCATTGTCGTCGCCGCCGTCGTCGTCCTGCTGGGCATCGCCGCCTTCCTCGGCTGGCGCGTGTTCCAGCGGCAACAGCCGCTGCCCGAAGCCGTGGTCGAAAGGCCACTGCCCGTGGTCGACGCGGGGATGCCCGCTGCGCCTTCGCTCAACTCTGCCGACGGTGACGCGCTGCTCAAAGACGGCGCCGCCGGCCTGTCACCCGAAGCGACGCTGGCCGCGTGGCTCGCCCAGCCCGACATCGTGCGCCGCCTCGTCGCCGCGGTGAACCAGATCGCCGAAGGCGAGAGCCCCCACGAGACGCTGGGCTTCATGGAAGTGAAAGGCGCGTTCGCGGTGGTCGAGAAGAAGGAAAAGAAGAAGTCGAAGAAGGCGCCAAAGGTGTTCTTGATGAGCCCCGCGAGCACTGCCCGCTACGACGACGTGACGAGAGTCATCGGCTCGGTCGACGCCGCCGCGGCCGGCACGCTCTACGGCAAGGTGCGGCCCTTCGCCGAAAGCGTGTTCCGGGAGATTGCGCCGCCGGGCAAGACGTTGGACGAGACGGTGCAGAAGGCGATCGATCACCTCGCGGTCGTACCGCTTTCCGACCAGCCCATCGAAGTCACGCCGATGGTCGAAGGCATCGGCTACGCGTACGCCGACCCGAAGCTCGAGTCGCTGAGCCGGGCGCAGAAGCACCTGCTGCGCATGGGCCCGGCGAACGCGCGCGTCGTGATCGGAAAGCTGAAGGCCTTCCAGGCTTCTACGAATAGGTGAGCCGGCGGCCGAGCAGCATCGTCAGCTGTTCGATGACCTGCCGGGCCGAGAAGGGCTTGCCGAGAAAAGGCGCGCCGTCGGGCAGGTCGCGGGGCGGGTGGCCGCTCATGAAGAGCACCGGAAGATCCGGAGCGTGCCTCCACAGAATCTTCGCCACCTCTGGGCCGCTGTAGCCCGGCATGTCGATGTCGGTCACGACCGCCTGCACCGTGCCCACGATGTTCGCGGCGTCGGCGACGAGGGCGTGAAGGTCTTCCGCCAGCACCGGCTCAAAGCCCGCCGACTTGAGAATCAGCGACAGCACCTTGCGAATCGCCGCCGTGTCGTCGAGCACCAGGATCCGTTCGCCCTTTCCCGCCCGCATCGCCGGGCCGCTGCTGATGACGCGCGCAGGCCGCTGCTCGGTGCGCGGTAGGTAGATTTGAAAGGCGCTGCCCGCTCCCGTCTTCGATCGGACGCCGAGGCCGCCACCCGACTGGCTGACGGTGCCGAACACACTGGCGAGGCCGAGGCCCGTACCCTGCCCTTCGGGCTTGGTGGTGAAGAAGGGCTCGAAGATGTGCGGCAGCACGGCGACGTCGATGCCGGTGCCTTCGTCGCGCACCTCGATCTCGACGTAGCTGCCAGGGGTCAGAGGAGGCGTCACCCCATCGGGAGACGCCTCGAACTGCCGGCCCTGGGCGCTGAGCCAGATGGTGCCTCCTGACGGCATCGCGTCGCGCGCGTTGACCATCAGGTTGATCAGCGTGTGCTGCAGCTGCGTCGGGTCTGCGTTCACCGTCAGCGGCTCGGTGCCTTCCTGAACCTTGGCGGTCACCGCGTCGCCGAGCAGGCGATCGACCATCGTCACCGACTGCTTCAAGAGGTCTGCGACATCGACAGGCCGCGGCTCGAGCAGGTTCTTCCGGCTGAAACTGAGCAGCTGGCGGGTGAGCGCCGCGCCGCGATCGACGGCGGTCGACAGCTCGAGGCCCAACGCCTTGCCCGCCATGCTCGCCTCGATGCCCAACTTCAGCACCGCGAGGATGTTGTTGAAGTCGTGCGCGATGCCGCCTGCGAGCCGGCCCAACGCCTCGAGCTTCTGCGCCTGGAGGAGCTCAGTCTGCAGCCGCCGCACCTCGGTGACGTCGAGCACCGAGCCAAGCAGCTCACCGTCTTCGAGGAAGCGGCCTTCGAGAATCAGGTGCCGCGTGGTGCCGTCGTCGCGAATGAAGCGAACGGGCAGCGACTCGGTGACCCCGGTCTTCAGCGCCGCCGCGGCCAACTGCTCGAGCCGCAGGCGATCGTCCGGGTGCAGGCGGTCGAGGAAGTCGTTGAACGACGGAGCCGGCTCGTCCGCCGGCACGCCCGCAATCACCCTGAACTGGTTCGACCAGACGATTTCGCCCGTCGCCGGCGCCCAGCGGTAGCTGCCGACATTGGCCAGCGCCTCGGCTGCGCGCAGCATCTCGTCGTCGCGCAGGCGCCGCTTCTCGGCGTGGCGCAGCTCGGTGATGTCCTGAATCGTGCCGACGAACCGCGCCAGCTTTTCGCCCGGCTCGTCGACCGCCGTGTTCACGCCGCGAACGATCCGTTCGCCCATGACAGGGTTGATGATCCGGAACTCGATCGGGGGTACCGCCCCGGTCGTGGCGAGCAGCTCCATGTGGTTGCGCACCCGAGCCGTGTCGTCCGGGTGAACGTGCTCGAAGAAGGCGGCGGTGTGGTCGCAGGGCATCGAAGGGTCGACGCCGAGGATCCGGTACATCTCGTCCGACCAGTGAACGGCATTGGTTGGGCGGTGCCAGGCCCACGAGCCGACCTGCGCGATGCGCTCGGCTTCGGTGAGCAGGCGCTCCCGAACCGATAGCGTGCGCGGATCAAGTTTGAATCCCCCAGACACTTGGGCCGAAGCATACGCTAATGACCCTTCATGGCAGTTCGACTTCCCCTCTTCGCCACCACTTCCCGCGGCACGGAAGACCTGCTCGCCGCTGAGCTCACCTCGCTCGGCGCCGCCCGGGTCAAGCAGGACCGCGGAGGGGTGCGCTTCCACGCCAACCTGCGCGAAGCCCTTCGCATCGTCCTGCACTCGCGGCTCGCGATGCGCGTCCTCTACCCTCTGCTCGAGGCCGAGGTTCACGGGGCCGAAGGGCTGTACGAGGCGGTGAAGTCGGTGCCGTGGGAAGAGCACTTCACCCTGCGAGCGACCTTCGCGGTCGAGGCGACGCTCAAAGACAGCGAGCACAACCATTCGGGGTTCGTGGCGCTGAAGGCAAAGGACGCGATCGTCGACCGCCTGCGCGACAAGCTGGGCAGCCGGCCCGACGTCGACACTGGCAACCCCGACCTGAGCATCGTCGTCCACCTGTCGAAGTCGAAGCTGTCGCTGTCGCTGGACCTCGCCGGAGACCCGTTGAACCGGCGCGGTTACCGGGTGGAACAGACGGCCGCTCCGCTGAAAGAGACGCTGGCGGCGGCGATGTTGCGGGCGGCGAAGTACGAGGGCGAAGAGCCCTTCATCGACCCGATGTGCGGCTCGGGCACCATCGTCATCGAGGCGGCGCTGATCGCGATGCGCCGCGCGCCCGGCATCAACCGCAACTTCGGCATCGAGCGCTGGCCGCAGATGAAGGCCGAGGCCTCGCAGATTCTCGAAGAGCTGAAGGCCGAGGCGAAGGCGGCCGAGCGCGTTCCACCCTTCCCCATCATCGCGCGCGACCGCGAGCCTGAGGCGATCGAGGCGACGAAGAAGAACGTAAAAGCGGCGCGGCTGGGCCACAGCGTGCTGATCGAAGAAGGCGACGCGATGTTCTTTCCACCGCCCGAGTCCCCGCCCGGCCTGCTCGTGTCCAACCCGCCTTACGGCGAGTGGCTCACCGCCGGCGGCCAGAAGGGAATGAAGACCTTCTATTACAAGCTCGGAGAGTCGTTCGGCAGCTGGGGCTGGCGCATGGCCATCCTCTGCGGCAACCCGGCCTTCGAGAGCGCCTTTCACCACCGCCCGTCGGAAGTGCGCGAGCTGTGGAACGGGCCCATCGAGTGCCGCCTGATGATCTACCCCTGGCAGGTCAAGTAGCTGGTCGAAGCTTCGGTGCAGGGCTTCAACTGACCGCTGCTTGAATTGGCAGGGCGGTGGTCCTTAGTGTGGCCCGCGCAATGACCCGGGATTTCCACGGAAATGACGTCACCCACGACGCCACGACCCCGGGCATGGATCCGCTGCTCGGCCAGGTGCTCGACGGGCGCTTCCGGGTGGTCGAGCCGATTGGCACGGGCGGCATGGGGCGCGTGTATCGGGCGGTGCAGCAGCCGCTGAACCGGGCCGTTGCGCTGAAGGTGCTCGACTACAACTACGGCGCAGGAAGAGACGAAGCGTTTCGGCAGCGGTTCCTGGTCGAAGCGGCGCTGACGGCGAAGTTGTCGCACCCGAACACCATCACGGTGATCGACTACGGCTGCACGCCGAACGGCATCTTCTACATCGCGATGGAGTACCTGGACGGCCGCACGCTCGATCAGGTGATCACCGACGAAGGGCCGATCGAGTGGCGCCGCGTGGTGAACATCGGCCAGCAGATCTGCCGGTCGTTGCGAGAGGCGCACAACCTGGGCGTCGTGCACCGCGACTTGAAGCCGGGCAACGTGATGCTGCTTCACGCGGATGAAGACATGGACCAGGTGAAGGTCCTCGACTTCGGGTTGGTGAAGAGCTTCGTCGTGGGTCAAGAGCTCGAGGGCCGCGCGATTACCCAGCAGGGGATGCTGATGGGCAGCCCGCCATACATGGCGCCCGAGCAGGGTGAGAAGAACCACGCCGACCCGCGCAGCGACATCTACTCGCTGGGCACGGTGCTGTACGAGGCGCTCACCGGCGCGCCGCCTTTCACGGGCAAGAGCGCGATGGAAGTCATCCTCAAGCACGTGCACCAGCCCGTGCCGCCGATGCGCGTGTCGGGTTTGCCGGTGCCGCCCGAGATGGAGGCGCTGGTCGCGCGCTGCCTGGCGAAGTCGCCGATGGATCGCTACCAGTCGATGGACGAGGTGCTGCAGGCGCTGCAGGAACTGGCCACGCCTCAGCAGTTCGCCACGCCCACCGGTGGAATTCCCGTGCAGGCCGAGCCGCCGCGGTCGCCCAGCCGGCTCATGCCGCTGGTGCTCTTCGTCGTCGCCGTCGCGCTCGGGGCCATCGTCGCGACGGTCGGCATCCGGTCGTACAAGCCGGCCGAGGTCGTTGCCCCGGTAGCGAAGGTCGTTGCTGCGCCGGTTCCTTTGATGCCGGTGCAGGAGCTGGTCGTCGCTCCGGCGCCGAAAGAAGAGGAGGACCTCGCGAAGGGGGTGGAGTTAGCCGTGCCCGTTCATCCCGAGAGCAGTCGAGGGATGAGCAGCCTCGAAGCCCCGGTACCAGAGCCGGTCGTGGTCGCCAAGGTGACGTTCCGCGTCGAAACGGAACCCCGCGGAGCCAGCGTGACGCTGGAAGGAAAGCCGGTCGGCAAGACTCCGCTGGAGGTCCAGGTGGAAGTGCCGCCGAGCGGCACCGCGCACGCAGAGCTCGCCTTCGCGCTCAATGGCTACCAACCGACGACGATCAGCGCGTCTGGGGAAAAAGGCCGGGTGGTGGTGCGAGAGAAGCTGCGTCCGTTGAGCGCGAAGCCGATCACAGGCCCGCCGACGGTCTCAAAAAAACGTGCACCGGCGAGGAAGGCCGCGGGTTCGGTAAGCTCCGCGTCGAAGCTGGACGATGACGACGAAGACGTGGTCGCAAAGCCGCTGCCGAGCGATGCTCTGAAGAAGCCCGCGCCGTAACTACTGCTGGAGAGACAGATGAAACTGACACCTGCTCGAACGTGACGTGCGGGAATCTGCCTGACCAACGGCGTCGGAGGCGGAGCACGCGAACGACGAGTGCGGCAACGCGCAGGCGCTGACATTCAACGCCTCGGGGCTCGCCTCGATCACCAGCAACCTGCTGCTCGCGAGCAACAGCGGCATGCAAAAAGACCCGAGCCCGACCTGTAATTTCCAGGCTTCGCAGACAGGTAAAGACGTCGTCTTCTCGTACACGCTCACGGTCGCGTCGGACGTCGACATCACCGCAACCAGCGCGGGCAACGCTCCGGTGATCTACGTGCGCAAGCCCGGCCAGTGCACCAGCACGAGCGCGGCGAACGAGCTCGGCTGCAACGACTCCTTCGGAGCGGCGCCGACGCGTCTCACCCTCTACGGCCAGCAGCCCGGCACGTACTTCCTCTGGGTCGACTCGGACTTCCAGTCGTCAGGGCCGTTCAGCCTGTCGGTGCAGCTCACGCCGTCGCAGCCGTCGCCGATGAACGACTCGTGCGCGACGCCACAGCTGCTGACGTTCAACGCCACCAACCTCGCCACCGCGACCGGCGACACCAGCGGGGCCAACAACAGCAACGCGCCCAACGACCCGTCGCCCTCCTGCTCGGTGGGAGCGCGCCAATCGGGCCTCGACGTCGCCTACCAGTTCACGACCGCCGCGCTGCAGGACGTGGTGATCAGCGTGGCGCGGTCGGGGACGATGAGCACGCTCGCTCCGGTTATCTACCTGCGGCCTCAAACGCAGTGCGCGAGCGGGGCAGTCGTGAAGCAGCTGTGCGCGACGGGAGCGACTTTCGTGAACAACCGCCTGCTCCGTCTACCCGCGGGCACATACGTGTTGTGGGTCGACAGCAACAGCCAGGCGCAGCGCGGCGCGTTCGATCTCTCTGTTCAGCTCGAGCCGCCGACGATGGCGCCGGTGAATGAGACGTGCAGCACAGCGACGACGCTGACGCCCTTCGACCCGACCACCAGCCCGGTCATCTCGCTGACCGCGACGAACGAAGTCGCGACCAATGACAACAGCGCGGGCCCGCCGCAGTGCTCCGCCGGCGCGCGCACGTCCGGTCGCGACGTCTATTACGCGTACACGCTGCCGGCGGGCACGCACCAGGTGAGCTTCGCCGCGGCAGCGCTGGGCGTGGACTCGACCACGGCGACGGGCGGCTCGTTCGCCCTCACCGGCCGCATCGGAGCGCCCCCGAACGACACCTGCGCCACCGCGCGGACGCTGCTGCTCTCGACCGCTACCGCGGACAACGCGATCATCGACACAACGCGCCTCTCGACTGCGGACTACACGTCGCCTGCGTACGGCCCGTCTTGCTCGCAGTACACCGAAGCCGGGAAGGATCTCGTCTACGCGTTTACGTACACGGGCACGGTGGCGAAGTCGGTGACGGCGACAGTGACTCCCGACGGCGACTTCGACGTGGGGCTGCTGCGACTCGAAGGCATCTGCGCTCCGTCGGCGTGCGTCGCGCTCGACGACTCGGGCGCCAGCGGCCAGGAAGAGACGCTGACCTGGGTCGCTCAACCCAACACCACCTACTGGCTCGTCGTCGACGGCTGGGTCGCGAATGAAGAAGGCGCGTTCCGTCTGCGCGTCGAGTGATCGATTCCACGGGTAGACGCTGACGCGCTGGTTCTGCTGTACACCCCTGAAGGCGACGTGCGCCGATCAATGCAACTGAGGTGGGTGTTCGCAGCCCTTGTCATGCTGAGTACCCGGTCGACGACCCTGCCCTGGCCGAGGCCGGGTGCGAACGGGTGACCACGCTGAACGGCGGCCGGCAGGTTCACCGCATCTTCGGAACTACCCCGTCAAAGACCGCAGACGAGCGGCTCATCCACGTCGAAGAGTCGGGGCCCGGCTATCGAAAAGAGTGGCAGTTTTCGCGTGGCGACGGTGGCCCCGGCGCGCCGACCACCCACTTCCTCGCCGACCAGGTGAGGCGGTCTGGGGCTTCCCAGCCCCAGCTCTTCAAGCCGCACCCCTCAGACCCGATTTTCCTGCCGGCTGATCAACCGCTGCAGGTTCGATCGATGCGTGAAGAGCATCAGCACGAGGAACACGACGGCGACGGCCGGGTACTCGATCGGCCGATGCACCGCGAAGCCCACGCCGACGGCGACCAGCGCACCCGCCAGCGACCCGACGCTGCTCACCCGCCAGATGGCGAGCACGGTGACCCAGACGAGGAAGCCCGCGAGCGCTGCCCACGGCAACAACACGACGAGCACGCCCAGCGCCGTCGCCACGCCCTTGCCGCCCTTGAACTTGAGCCACACCGGGAACACGTGACCGAAGAATGCCGCGAGGCCCACCGCGTCGTGCCACAGCGGCTCGCCCGGCAGCAGCTGCTGCGCCGCGACCACCGGCAGCGCGCCCTTCAGCGCATCCAGCACCAGCACCACGGCACCGAGCTTCTTGCCGACCACGCGCGCGACGTTGGTCGCTCCGATGTTTCCGCTGCCTTCCGTGCGCACGTCTTTTCCCGCGACGGCGCGCGCGAGCAGCAGCCCGAACGGCACCGAGCCGCTGAAGTACGCCGCCACCACCAACAGCGCGTGCATCAAAGGAAGGGGTGCCGGTGCTGGATGATCACGAACGCGTAGTTCAACGTGAACGCGACGATCGCCACGTTCCGCAGCCGCGTCCAATCGCGCTCGTCGAGCTCTAAGTCCGGCACCGGCGCCTTGAACACCAGGTGCAGAAAGCTCCACACCACCGCGATCGCAAAGGCGCCCGCCGCCAGCGTACCCAGCGGGTTCGCCGCGAAGGCCCCGTACACGTTGAAGTGCGCGAACCGGTCGGCCACCCGCGTCAGCCCACAGCCGGGACACGGGAAGCCCGTCATCTCGCGAAACGCGCAGCCCCAGAAAGGGATGATCACCGCCACGGGGATGTACCGCGCGATCAACAACCCCAGCAGGCCAAGCAGCCCCAACGCGTCGAGCCTTCCGAACTTTCGGTTCCGCGCGGGCCAGGAAATCTGCACGGCTGCCTTCTAACCCGGTCACTTGCGTCCCTGCACGGGCTTGCGCTACTTCGGCCAGTCATGAACGCTCTCATCGCCGCCCTGATGCTCGCCACTGCTCCTGCGGTTCCCGCCAAGGCCTCCGAGCCGACGCTCGTTCGCGGCGACAAGCTCAAGGGCTTGCCCAAGGTCGAGCTCGCCGCACTGCTGAAGGACCCGGCCGCTTCTGAAGGAAAGGAAGTCGCGCTCGAAGGCACCGTGCGCAAGGCGTGCGAGAAGAAGGGCTGCTGGATGGAGCTCGCTCCCGGCGACGCGAAGGCGAAGGGCCCGGGCGTGCGCGTCACCTTCAAGGACTACGGCTTCTTCGTCCCGCTCGATTCCGCCGGCAGCAAGGTGAAGATCGAAGGCGTCGTCTCGGTGAAGGAGCTCTCGGACGAGCGCGTGAAGCACTACGAAGGCGAAGGCGCGACGGTCGCCCGCGGCAAGGACGGCAAGGCGCGCGAGGTTCAGCTTGTCGCGTCGGGCCTCGAGCTGCGCAAGTAAGTCTGACTCGCCAGTACTCCATGCGCGGCGTGCAGGGCGCCGCCGACCGCGCGGTGTCTCTCGCCCGCGAGTTCCTGCTCGTCCAGAGCCCCGGTAGCCGCCTTCACGACGTCTCGCTCGACCCCCGGTTTCAACACCGCGGCATCGACCTGCTCTGGGAACGCGATGGCCAGCCCGTGCTCGGCGTCGAAGTAAAGGGCGACCGCCAGGGCGGACGCCGCGGCAACTTCTTCTTCGAGCTCGTCAGCAACCTCGAGAAAGACACGCCCGGCTGCTTTCTCTATTCGGTCGCCGACCTTCTCGTTTACGTCTTCCTCGACAAGCAGCAGGTGCACTGCCTGCCGATGAAGGACGTCCGCGCGTGGTTCCTGCCGCGGGCGAAGCAGTACCCGCTGAAGTCGACCAAGACCCGCACCGGGCACCTCACCTACACGACGGTCGGCGCGATCGTGCCCGTGCGCGAGGTCTCTGTGGCGGCGCATCCCGCCACTGCGCTCGGAATGAACGGGACCCGGTGGGCCGTCTCACCGCCCTGAAGAAGTGCGCGACTGTCTTCAAGGTTCCGTGGCTCTGCGCAGGCTCATCCCTCGACTTCTCTTCCGGATGAACGGCGTCGTCTCTGCGGTCTACTGCTGCCTTTCGACGACGCACTTCCCCTCGCGGCAGAAGCTCGCCACTTTCGGGTGGGTGGCCTTGCAGCCGGGCGCTCTCTTCTCGCAGTCCTTGCTGGCGCACCTCGCGAGGCGCTGGCGGGTGCGGGCGTTGGTCTCGGCGTGAATGTCAGCGTCACACTCGGAGGGCGAACAGCACGCGTCCTGCTGCACCAGCATGCAGTCGACGTTCACCTGGCAGACGTCGAGCGCCGGGTCGTCCTTCGCCGCGCAGGCGCAGAGCAAGAGGAAGAAAGGAAAGAGACGCGCCATGGCCGCACCGTACACTCGCTTTCCTGTGTCGTCCCGGCTGAAGACACTCGACGCGATGACCGACGTCCCCGCCGCGGCGTGGGACGCGCTGCTCACCGACAACGACAAGCCCTTCCTCACCTGGGGCTACCTCGATGCGCTCGAACAGAGCAGCGCCGTCAGCCCCTTCAACGGCTGGCAGCCCCTGCACTTCACCCAGTGGGAAGGCGGCGAGCTCGTGGCGGCGGCCCCCGCGTACTTGAAGACCTCCAGCGGCGGCGAGTACCTGTTCGACGGGGCCTGGGCCCGCGCGGCCGACCGCATGGGCCTCAACTACTTCCCCAAGCTCGTCCTCACCGTGCCCTTCTCGGCGGTTCCCTCGCGGCGAATTCTCATACGGCCGGGCGACGAGAAGCACGGACAGCTGCTGCTCGACAACCTCGTCGACTGGGCCCGCGAACGGCGGCTGTCGTCGATTCACTTTCACTTCGCCGACCCGCCCCTCGTCCCTCGCCTCGAGACCAAAGGCTTCGCGCGGCGGCTCACCGTCCAGTACGTCTGGGAAAACGCGGGCTACGCGAGCTACGACGACTTTCTGCTGCGCTTCACCGCGCGCCGCCGGAAGCTGCTCAAGCGCGAGGCGCGGCGGGTGTTCGAGCAGGGCTTCGAGATTCACACCGAGCGCGGCGCGCGGCACTTCGACCCCGAGCTCGCCCACCGCCTCTACAGCGCGACCGTCGCCCGCTACGCGCGGGGCCCCGAGCCGCTGCCGCTCGACTACTTCCGCCGGCTCGCCGCCGCCTGCCCCGACGCAGTGGAGTTCGTGTCGGCCCGGAAAGGCGGGCAAGTCGTCGCGGGCGCGCTGAACCTGGCCGCGGGAGATCGCCTCTACGGCCGGTACTGGGGCTCGCTCGACGGGCACCCCTTTCTTCACTTCGCCGCCTGCCTCTACCACCCGGTAGCCGAATGCATCGCGCTCGGGCGATCGCGCTACCACCCCGGGGCCGGCGGGGAACACAAGCTCACCCGCGGCTTCACCCCGACGCTCGCCCACTCGGCCCACCTGATGCTCGACTCCCGCCTCGACACCCGCGTCCGCGAGTTTCTTGCCCACGAACGCGCGGCGCTCGAGCAGGGCCTGCCGTTATGGGAAAGGGAAACCGGTTTCAAATCGCCTGCCTGATTGGGCAGGTTCGATGCGCGGGGCCGAAAGCTACGTTAGCTTCCACCACGAAATGGCCAACAAACCACGCCCAGATGATGGCGACACGGGCGTCGTCACCGAGACGAAGAAGAAGGAACAGCTGAAGAAGCCCCAGCTGTACCGGGTCATCTTCCACAACGACAACTACACGACGATGGAGTTCGTGATTGCCGTGCTGCGCGACGTGTTCCACAAATCAGAGTCCGATTCGGTGGCGATCATGCTGAACGTTCATCGCAACGGCTTTGGCGTCGCAGGCGTTTATACATTCGAAGTCGCTGAAACGAAGGTCAACCGAACCCACCAGCTGGCGAAGGAAGCCGAGTACCCGCTCAAGCTGACGATGGAACCCGAGGAGCTCTAAACCGTGGCATCGCCGATCATCGCCAAAGAGCTGCAAGCCTCGATTCGCTTCGCGCTGTCAGAAGCCAAGCGCATGCACCACGAGTACCTCACCCTCGAGCACCTGTTGCTCGGGCTGTTGCGCGACCCCCGCTGCGTCGAGGTCTTGAAGGCCTGCGGCGCGCGAATGGATCGCTTGAAGCAGCGGCTCGACACCTTCCTCGAAGAGGCGGTCGAAAGGCTCCCCGAAGGCACCACGGGCGAGCCGCAGCAGACGATTGCGATCGAGCGCGTGCTGCAGCGGGCGGCCTTCCACGCGCTGTCGGCCGAGCAGAAGGTGATGGACAGCGCCGACGTGCTGGTCGCCATCTACCGGGAAGACTCGTCGCAGGCGCTTCACTTCCTCAAAGAAGAAGGCGTCACCCGGCTCGACGTCCTCAACTTCATCTCGCACGGCATCGCGAAAGACGGCGCCGCTCCGGAAGAGGGTCCGACCCGCGAAGGCGTGGGTGGGGGCGACGATGACGAGGCCCCGGGCCCGGCGAAGAACCCGCTGGAGGCCTACACGACGCACCTCAACGCGGAGGCCGCCGAAGGTCACATCGACCCGCTCATCGGCCGCACGGCCGAGCTCGAGCGCACGATTCAGGTGCTCTGCCGCCGGCGCAAGAACAACCCGCTCTATGTCGGTGAGACGGGCGTCGGGAAGACGGCGATCGCCGAAGGCCTCGCGCTGGCGATTCACGAAGGCAACATTCCCGAGCCGCTGAAGAACGCGCAGATCTACTCGCTGGACATGGGCTCGCTGCTCGCCGGCACCAAGTTCCGCGGCCAGTTCGAAGAGCGCCTGAAGGCGGTGCTCAAGGCGCTGCAGCAGCACGACGACGCGATTCTCTTCATCGACGAAATCCACACCATCGTCGGCGCCGGAGCGACCTCTGGCGGCTCGATGGACGCCAGCAACCTGCTCAAGCCCGCGCTGGCCAGCGGCAAGCTGCGCTGCATCGGCTCGACGACGTACCAGGAATACAAGGCGTCGTTCGAGCGCGACCGCGCGCTGGCCCGCCGGTTCCAGAAGATCGACGTGCTCGAGCCGAGCGTCGAAGACACGGTGAAGATTCTGACCGGGCTCGCTCCGAAGTACGAAGAGCACCACAAGGTGAAGTACGACGCCGACGCGCTGAAGGCCGCCGCCGAGCTCTCGCACAAGTACGTGAACGAGAAGTTCCTGCCCGACAAGGCGATCGACGTCATCGACGAAGCCGGGGCCGTCGACCGCCTGCGCGGTGAAGGCAAGCGCACCGGCAAGGTCGACGTGAACGACGTCGAGACCATCATCTCGAAGATGGCCCGCATCCCCGCCAAGACGGTGCAGGCATCGGAAAAGGCGCAGCTGGGCAACCTCGACAACGACTTGAAGGCCGTCATCTACGGGCAGGACAAGGCGATCGGCGAGCTGTCGATGGCGATCAAGCTGGCGCGTTCAGGCCTGCGCACGCCCGACAAACCGATTGGCTCCTTCCTCTTCTCTGGCCCCACGGGCGTCGGCAAGACCGAGCTCGCCAAGCAGCTGGCGAAGACGATGGGGGTCGAGTTCCTGCGGTTCGACATGTCGGAGTACAGCGAGAAGCACACCGTCAGCCGGCTCATCGGCGCGCCTCCGGGCTACGTCGGCTTCGACCAGGGCGGGCTGCTGACGGACCAGATTCGAAAGAACCCGCACGCGGTGCTGGTGCTCGACGAAATCGAAAAGGCGCACCCCGACCTCTTCAACATCCTGCTGCAGGTGATGGATCACGCGACCCTCACCGACAACAACGGGCGCAAGGCCGATTTCCGGAACGTGGTCATCATCCTCACCACGAACGCCGGCGCGCGCGAGATGAAGGAAAAGTCGCTGGGCTTCGGTGAACGCAGCGCCATCGATGCGTCGAAGGCGAAGTCGGCGATCGAACGCGCGTTCAGCCCTGAGTTCCGAAACCGGCTCGACGGGTGGATTGTGTTCGGCGCGCTCAGCAAGGAAGTCATTCTCAAGGTCGTCGACAAGGACCTGGGCCTTCTGCAGAAGCTGCTCGATGAAAAGAAGGTCAGCCTCAAGCTCACCCAGGCCGCGAAAGAATGGCTGGGCGAGAAGGGCTACGACGCCGACTTCGGCGCCCGCCCGATGTCCCGGCTGATCGACAACAGCATCAAGAAGCCTCTGGCCGAGGCGCTGCTGTTCGGCACCCTCAAAGACGGCGGCACCGCCTTCGTCGATGTGAAGCCCGACAAGGAAGGCCTCGAGCTCACC
>Ga0105047_10001535_pt1 | contig 41491 bp, 34 predicted proteins | sample MAT04_FD_78384 | JGI IMG/M metagenome (GOLD analysis project Ga0105047, IMG submission 78384) | Freshwater microbial communities from Lake Fryxell liftoff mats and glacier meltwater in Antarctica - MAT-04 (megahit assembly) | ecosystem: Environmental > Aquatic > Freshwater > Ice > Liftoff...
CCTCGCCGAGGTCGTCGAGCGCGCGGACTGCGGCATCCTGCTCGATGTGAATAACATCTACGTCTCGTCGAAGAACCACACGTTCGATCCCTACGTCTATCTCGACGCCGTCCCGGCGGAACGCGTCGCGCAGATCCACATCGCTGGGCACACCAAGTTCGAGCGTTACCTCCTCGACACGCACGATCATCCGGTGCTCGACCCGGTGTGGAAGATGTATGCCCACGCCATCGCGCGCATCGGACGCACCGCCACACTCCTCGAATGGGACGACCGCATTCCCTCGTTCGAGGAAGTCCACGCCGAAGCGCTCAAGGCCAACGAACATCTCCCGCATGCGAAGTCCCTCGCGGCCTGATTTCATGCACCCCAATTCCCCAACGACGGGTCACTCTGAGCGGAGCCGCGCGGCGGTGGTGGCGTCGCGGGCGGCGGCGTGCGGCGCAGTCGAAGAACCCCGGCGCTTCCCGGCGATGTCGCTCGTGGATTCCCGGGATCCTTCGACTGCGCTCCGCCCACCTTCCCGCCTCCGCTCCGCTCAGGATGACGCGCACTTTTAGGATGGCGACGACTTCTAAGCTCGCCGACCTCCAGCGCGCCATCGCCGGCACGCTTTTCCGGCCGCTCACCGGCGACGAAGGCATGCAGCCCGCAGGCGCGATTGTAGCGGAGGAGTTCATCAAGCCCAACGACCGGCTCACCGCCTTTGAGCGGCTCCAGATCTACAACCAGCAGTACTGGTGGCGGCTGCTCGGTTCCTTCGGGGAGGACTATCGCGGACTGCGCGCCGTGCTCGGCGAACGGAAGTTCGACCGGCTCGCCGTGGCTTACCTCGAAGCCTGCGGCTCGACATCGTGGAATCTCCGCGACCTCGGTTCGCGGCTCCCCGCCTTCCTCGCCGAACATCCCCACCTCACGCATCCGCGCACTGCACTCGCGCTCGACGTGGCGCGCGTGGAATGGGCGCGCATCACCGCCTTCGACGATCCCGAAAAGCCCGTGCTGACGGCGAAACAAATCGCCCGCACCCCGCCCGACCGTCTGCGGCTCGGGCTCCAGCCTTATCTCGTGTTGCTCGAGCTCTCGCACCCGGTCGATGAGCTCATGCGCAAAATCAAGCACACCGAAATCGCCGCGGTCAGCAATGCCGTCGCGGCCACGGAGACCGCGCGGCGGGCGCGCGTCACGGTGCGCATGAGCAGCACACCCATCCATCTAGCGGTCCATCGCGTGGGCTTCTCGGTCTATTACAAGCGGCTCGACCCCGAGGCCTATCGGCTTCTCCTCGCGCTGCGGGCCGGCGCGACGATCGAGGAGGCTTGTGCCACGGCCTTTGCCGGGTCGAAGGAATTGCCCGCGCGCAGTGCGGCGCGGATTCAGGAATGGTTCACGCGCTGGATGGAGTTTGGCTGGTTCTGCCGCGGGTCCGGGTAGCGCGAGCCTCCGGCCCGTTGGTCGGCGCATCCTGCGCCGACGAACTTTATCCCCTGTCGATAGGCAAGATCTCCGCCCGCTCAGACCCACCGCCAAAGTTCGTTTCGGCGGGACGCCGAAACCAACGGGCCGGACGCCCGCGCCACCCGGAACTTTCACGTCACACCCCGCTGGAAATGCCGCCGCAGGTCTGTCACGCTGAGCGGCCATGGCTAGCGATCCCCTCTTCCCCCACGACGATTCCATCTACGAACTGACCACCCGCGCCCCCGGCCCCGCGGGCGCGCTCCCGCTGACCGACGACCTCCTGCGCACCGCCCCGAGCGGCGATCTCTTCGGACTCACGCAGAATGCCGGCATGGGCTGGGAACCGGCGCGGACAAATGATCGCGGGTTCCTCATCCTCAGCACCGCGGGCGGGATGCGCGCGCCGGATGGCAAGCCGATCGCGCTCGGCTACCACACCGGGCATTGGGAAATTACTTTGCTCGTCGAGGCGGCGGCGCGCGAGTTGCGGGCGCTCGGCGCGGTGCCTTTTGCCGGGATGGTCAGCGATCCGTGCGACGGACGCACGCAGGGCACCACCGGCATGTTCGACTCGCTGCCCTACCGCAATGACGCCGCGCTGGTCCTGCGCCGCCTCATCCGCTCGCTCCCGCGCCGCGCCGGCGTGCTCGGCATCGCCACCTGCGACAAGGGCCTGCCCGCGATGATGATGGCCCTCGCCGCGATGAGCGATTTGCCCGGCGTCATCGTCCCCGGCGGCGTTACGCTCCCGCCGACCGATGGCGAGGACGCCGGCAAGGTGCAGACCATCGGGGCGCGTTACTCCGCCGGGATGCTTTCGCTGAAAGAAGCGGCCGAACTGGGTTGCCGCGCATGCGCTTCGCCGGGCGGCGGATGCCAGTTCCTCGGCACCGCGGCCACTTCGCAGGTCGTCGCCGAGGCGCTCGGCATGGCGCTGCCGCACAGCGCCCTCGCACCCAGCGGTTCGGCGGTGTGGAAGGAGATCGCGACGCGCTCGGCCCGCGCCCTCGCCGAGCTGGCGGACAACAAGATGCCGATGCGCGCCATCCTCACGCCCGGCGCGATCCGCAATGCCATGACGGTTCACGCGGCCTTCGGCGGCAGTACCAACCTCCTCCTTCACATCCCCGCCATCGCCCATGCCGCGGGGCTACCCCGCCCGACCGTCGCCGATTGGATCGAGGTGAACCGCGCCACGCCACGCCTCGTGGATGTCCTCCCGAACGGCCCGCAGCATCACCCCACGGTCCGCGCTTACCTCGCCGGCGGCGTGCCCGAAGTGATGATCCACCTCGATGCGCTCGGCCTGCTCGACACCAGCGTCCGGACGGCCAGCGGCCTGACGCTGCGGGAAAATCTCGCCATTTGGATGGCCAGCGACCGGCGCCAGCGCTTTCGCAATCTCCTCTGGGAGCGCGACGGCGTGCAGGCCGATGATGTCATCATGGCGCCCGGCGAGGCGCGGCGGCGCGGGCTGACCGGCACTCTCGTCTTCCCCGTCGGTAACCTCGCCCCCGAAGGCTCGGTCATCAAAGCCACGGCGATCGACCCCGCGGTCGTCGGGGCGGATGGGGTCTATCGGCATCTCGGTCCGGCCCGCGTTTTCACCAGCGAAGCCGCCGCCATCGCGGCGCTCCGCGCGGGCAGCATTCTGGCGGGCGATGTCATGGTTCTTTGCGGCGTCGGGCCGATGGGCACGGGCATGGAGGAAACTTATCAAGTGACCAGCGCGCTCAAAGCACTGCCCTTTGGGCGTCAAGTCGCGCTCCTCACCGATGCCCGCTTCTCCGGCGTCTCGACGGGCGCCTGCATCGGCCACATCGGTCCGGAAGCGCTGGCTGGCGGCCCGATCGGCAAGCTCCATGACGGCGATATGATCCAAATCGTCATCGACCGCGGGCAAATGACCGGCACGGTGGATTTCATCGGAGAAGCGGGGCGGCTCTACACCGCGGAGGAAGGGGCGGATGAACTCCTCAGCCGCGAGCCGCACCCCGGCCTGGCCCCGCACCCCGCTCTGCCCGACGACACCCGGCTCTGGGCCAGACTCCAGCAGGCCAGCGGCGGGACGTGGGGCGGGTGCGTCTATGATGTGACCTCCATCCTTCACGCGCTCGAAGGCCGCGGCGCCGAGGTCTGGGGGCGAGCCCGTTCCATCAGCGACGTCACCCCCGCCCCCCAGCCTCCGACCGCCGACCCTGGAGAGACTTCACCGTCTCCCTGAAGCGATGGCCACAGGTGGTTCCGCGTTTGATCGGCCTCGCGAGTGAATTCGCGGCTACGGCGCGGCGAATCATTCGCCGACCATCGGGGAACGTCTTTTGGCAGATGCTCCAGCCATCGGCTCTATTTGCCTGTCGTTCGACCTCGGGCATGACGCGGGAGATCGTCGGCGAGCTGAACCCACGGAAGCTGATCCTCGGTCCAGATGTGCTCCACGGGGACCAGGAGCGCGGGTCTATCGAGGGTGGCGATGGTCACATCGATCTCCGGCAGCCCTTCTTCCCAAAAGCCAACCGAGGTGCCGCACCCGCGGCAGAAGGTGCGGAGGCATCCGGCAGAGCGGTATTCCCCCGGAGTTCCCTGGGTGAAAGCGAATCCGCTGAGCGGGAAGGAGGCCCACGAGACGAAGGCGGCGCCCGAGGAGCGCCGGCAATCGGCGCAATGGCAGTGGCAGAGATGCGTGGCCGGGCCGGTCGCGCGGTAGCGCAGGGCGCCGCAGAAGCACCCGCCCTCGAAGGCGCGCGCGCGGGTGGCTGTGGCGCGGCTAGCGCTCAAGACCGGAGTTAATGGTCCGAGGGGAGGACAACGGCGTCTGGTTGAAGTAGATCTTCACATTCTTCGTAGCGCGGCCGGCGGCGACAATGTCGAGCCGTCCGTCCCCATCCAGGTCGGCGAGCATGAGGTCTTCGCAGGCCATGCCGTCGGGGTCGATGACGGTCTCCCTCCACTTTTCCCCGCGCGCATCCAGTGGACTCCAGACGGCGAGGCCGGTGGAACTGCCGGCGACGCCGATCTTGCCGCGCCATCCGACCACGATCTGCTCGCTGGCGGAGAGGTTGGGGAGTCCGCCGAGGAGATTGCCGCAGGCGAGGGCGTGGCCTTCGACGAGCTGATCGGTGAGGAGGTGGCGAACGAGGGGGGTGATGGAGCCCTTGCCGTCTTTCCCGGGGACATACACCGCGAGGGAGTTGCCGTGCATGGGTTCGACGGTGGCGATGAACTGGCGACCGTTGACGAAGGTGCCGACGCGGATTTCGCCAATGCCGCCGGCCATCCCGGTGGGCACCTGCGGGGTGGCGGGCACCCATGCGCCGCCGTTTAAAGCGACGGCGGCGAAGCCTTCCCGGCCCGCGAACAGGAGTGCGTTGTCCGTGAGGGGGCGTCCGCTCGCGGCGAGGAGGGGGAGGCGCGTGAAGTTGTGCGTCATGTGGAGAGATGCATTGAGGAGTTCACTCGTCCACCCGGCATCTCCGGCGGGCGGATGATAGAGGAGGATATTGACGGGAGCGCCTTCGCCGTTCTTGTTGCCGCGCCCGTGCAGGGGCACGACGACGAGGCCCCATTTCCTTTCATCCCCCAGCTTGATCCAGCGCATGCGATGGGTCGTGGGTTCAACATTGGGAAACTTGATCGGCGTCCACGGCTGGGTGCGGTCGGCGGGAGGCTGGAGGTGAAAGACGGCGCCGCTCTTCTCGGTGTCGCCGGGGTTCCACTCGGCTCCGACAGCGATCTCAGCCTTGCCGTCGCCATCGATGTCCTGGGCGGCAATGCAGACATTGTCCTTCACGGTGAGGTTCTCGGCGAGGATGTGTTTGGTCCACGCTGCCGGGTCTCCGGCCTTGTCCTTGCCGGGGTTGCGATACCAGACGAACTGCTTTTTATCCGCGAGGAGGACGTCCGGCGCTTTGTCGCCATCCACATCGGCGATGGCGAGGCCGTAACCGATCTGGATCTTGTCGTCGAGGGTGACGGCGCGGAACTGCGGGACGGGTGGCTCGGCGGCGAGGGCGAGCGCGGGGAAGGCTAGGAGCAGGACAAGGCGGGCGTTCATAGGGGGGAATGAAGTGCGCCCGAGGCAAGGGCGCGGCTACTTGGAGAGTTCGTCGGCGATGGCCACGAGCTTTTCGCGGACCCCGGGGACGAAGGAGCGCGGCCGGTGGACGGCACAGAGGGAGAGGCCGTTGCGTTCGAAGAAGCTGACGGAATACTGCTCGCCGTAGAGGGTAAAATGCTTGAGCGCGCCGATGGGCATGCGTCCCGCCGCTTCACCCACGCGCGGGGCGAGACCGAGGAGCGCCGCGAGATCGAAGCCTTCCGGCAGGGTGCCGCCGGTGCAGGCCTGATCGCGGGTGGCGATGACGCAGGCGTGAACGCCGGGGAGTTGGGCGGCGAGGCGGCTGATCTTGGTCAGATCGAGAATCTCTTCGGTCAGGAAGAGAGCTTGGAGGGCATCCTGATTGAAGCGCCGGAGCGGGAGGGCCGGCGGGAGGATGTCGGCATGGCTGTGCTCCGGAACAAATCGCGGGAGCTTCAGAAGGGGCGCGACAGGGGGCTCCGTCATGGGAGTCACTTCCACGGCGGCGACCGGCTCCACGGTTTCCGCAGCCGGCTCGGCCACACTCTCCATGATGGGCTTGGGGACGGACTTCGATTCTGGCGGGGCTACTGGCTCCGGCAGCGGCTCCATAAAGTGACCGGCCACGATCAGGGTGATCGCTCCGAGCGGCGCCTCCAAAGGTTTCTCCAACGGCTTTTCCGAATCCGGCAGAGCCGACGCCTCGTCGCCGACCGACGGCGGCCCAATTTCCATCGCGGGCGGTGTAATCGACTCCCACACGGGCCCGACAGGCTCCGCGGCGATCCCGGGCTCCTCGCCGGACTTATCCCGCAGCGTAGGCCCCTCCGGTGTATGAGGCGGAACGCCACCCACTTCAACCACGGGAAATTCGACCCCCGCCTTGGCCTCGTCTGGGGATACTAATGCTTCGGAGAAATCGATGCTGATGATGCTGGCTAAAACCGCGGGATCCGCGGCGTCCCCATCCGCCAAATCCGCAGGGGCGCCCAAGTCTGGCGACCCCGATTTGGGCTCGGGCGGGACCACCTGATGGCGCGCTTCCATTTCGGGCGCCATCGCTTCCAGACTATTCTCATCCACCGTAAATTCACCTCCAATCCCCTCTCCATCAATCGCTTGCGTTTCATTACTCTCAATCAAAGAAGGACTGGTGTTGAAGCCAAGGATCGGAGGCGGCAGGACAATGAAGGGCCGAACCATGCGCGGCGGCTGAATGGTCTGATTAGCCTCTGCGAATACGGACGGAGAGTTCGGTTCGTTCGGCGGAGCGCTGCCGTCCACCTCCAGCGGCCTGTCTTCCGCAGCCTCGCCCGGCTCACTCGGGACCGGCGCAGGCTGATCGGATGCATTCTGCGTTTCCGAGGGCCAATCGACGGGCGACTCGACCGGCGACTCGACCACTGGCAGTTCCGAAATAGCCGACATGGGTTCGGGAAGGTCCGTAATGGAAGAAACAATTTCGGCTTCGGACGGGGACTCTCTAAAATCAGCACCCGCCGGCGAGGGCGGGATGATTTCCCCGGTCATCTCGTCGGTTTCAGGCTCGATTGGAGCGGGGTCCGCCAAGGGTGCTTCCGGCGGCGGTTCCGGCGCCACTATTGCCGCCAGGGTCGTCGGCTCGATATGATCCGGGACGACAACCGGCGGTGGCCGCATGAAATGATGAAAGGCGGGAAGATCCAAAGGCGGCTGTGGCGCGGTGGACACGGTCTCAATGGGCGAAGTGACGCTCGCCCCGGATTCCTCCGCCGCGGGAGCTTCGGGAGGCACCGCTGTTGTTGCGCCGGTTCCTTCGGTCGGAGTGGGGCCGGGATGGGTGACGTCGGCAGGAATCGGCGTCGGCGACACCGAATCCAGAGCGGCAGGAGCGAGAAATTGCAGCGGCGGGCCGGTCATCTCGGGCTCCTCAGTAAGCGAGCTGGGCAGGTTCTGGAATACTTCCTCAAGCGGGATCGGCACGTTCACCCCCATCCGGGCGGTGAAATACTTCTGGTAGGAGAACGGGAGTGCCGCCACGAAACGCACCGCGCTGATTTCTACATGACCCATGACCAACTGGCGATCGATCGGGGCAAAAGGAAGGGTGATCCGCACGTTGTCGGGCACCGCGGGCAGTTCGCCCACGATGATCTCGGGCGGGCACTGCCGGAGGATGGCGGCGAGGCTGAGTTGGATTTTCTCATCATCCACATCTTCCGGTTCGAACGATTCCTGCACCACCCGCTCGGGAATCGACGGGATCACCGAAACCGCGATGGGACTGGGCGGCAGGATGGTTTCGCTGGGGATCTCTGGTGGAACTTCGGCGCGCGGCAGCGGGGGCGTTGCGACCACCGGTGGTGCGCTTTCGATCACCGTCGGAGGCGCGGGCTCTTCCAGCGCCGCTTCCGCTTTGACCACTGCTTCCTCCACCGCTGGCGTCACGGCGACCTCCTCGACGGCGGTTCCCACTGGCTCGATCACGGAGGGTGCCGGAGTGGTGGGAACTTCGTGAGTGGGAGCCGGAGGAGAAGCAGGAAGAGGAATCTCGGAGGCGAGCTGTTCTGCCACCGGTTGGAGATCCGAGGTCGGCTCGAGGCCGGACGGGACCGACGCGGGGGCGCTTTCCGACGGCTGGGCCTCCGAAGCAGGGGCGAAAGTGGAGTCAACGTCAACAAACAGATCGCGCAGGGTTTCCCGCGCAGGCTCCGCGACTTCTTCCACCATGGGCTCAGGAAAGTGCGCCTTCACATCCGGCGCCGGAAGCGACAGCGATGTCGCGCCCGCCGCTGGGCGCGAGGTCTTGTCGCTGGAAGATCCCAGAGGCCGCGAGCGCAGAAGACCGATTTGCTCGACGAGCTTTTGCAGCGGCAGACGCACTTCGGTGTCTTCGTCGCGGGTGATTTCCCTGACGAAAATATCCGGCATCAATTGCGCAATGCGCGAGAGCGGCACGGCGGCGCGGCCCCGGGCGATATCCGACGAGAGGTCGTTGATGCTGAAACGCATTTCGCGCTTCGCGTCGTGCTGCCCCGCTTTGAGATAATGCGAGGGGATGCGCGACAGGACATCGCCCAGGGTGAGGACAATCTCCTCGGCCGGGGCGGGCGCGGCAGTGCCCCCGGGCTTGCGCACCCCGGTCGAAGCCACGGATTTGGTGGGCGCCCCCAGCGGGCTCACGGTGCGCGGAACGAAACTCTTGGGATGCAGAAACGCCGAGGGGTCCGCCCGGTGGGGCGGAGTGCTCCGCGCAGCGGCGGTATCCGAGCGCTTGGCCGGGTCCTCAGGCTTGGCACCGGTTTCCACACTGTTCTCTTCGCTGGGCGGGGACTTCGATTTAAAGAAATTGTCGAATAATCCCATGAGGGCGTTAGTGGTCTTCTGCGGTTGTCCGCAGAATTTCCTCCAACGTCGTAATGCCCTCGCGTGCTTTGTCAATCCCGACCATCCGCAGAGTCTTCATTCCTTCACTGACCGCCTGATTCTTAATCACCGCTGCCGAGGCCCGTTTGATGATCAATCGGCGGATCGTTTCCGAAACCGGCAGCACCTCGATGATGGCCGCCCGGCCTACATAGCCACGCCGTTTACAACGATCGCAACCGGCACCCTGATAGAAGGTGGTGCCGTCGTCCGGGATTTCCAGCTTGGCGAGCAATTCGGGCTCAGGCTGGAACTCTTCGCGGCAATTCGGGCAGACGCGGCGGACGAGACGTTGGGCGCAGGTGAGCAGGAGCGAAGAGGAGATCAGGAACGGCTCGATGCCCATGTCGTCGAGACGGGTGATGGCGCCGGCGGCGTCGTTGGTGTGAAGCGTGGAGAGCACCTGGTGACCGGTGAGCGCCGCTTTCACCGCGATGTCGGCGGTTTCGTTGTCTCGAATTTCACCGATCATCACGATGTCCGGATCTTGACGAAGAATGGACCGCAGGGCGTCGGCGAAACTCAGGCCGATGTCCGCTTTGACGGCGACCTGGTTGATGCCCTGAAGCTGGTACTCGATCGGGTCTTCGACGGTGACGATGTTGTATTCGGGACTGTTAAGTTCGCTGAGCACGGAATACAGCGTGGTCGTTTTGCCCGAACCGGTGGGGCCGGTGACGAGGATCATCCCGTGCGGCGCATCGACGGCCTTCTTGAAGGTGCCAAGCGTGTACTCGTCCATGCCGAGCTGGTCGATCGAGCCGGAAAGAGCGCCCTTGTCGAGCAGACGGATCACGATCTTCTCGCCGTACACCGTCGGGAGAATGGAGATCCGCAAATCCACTTCCTTGCCCGACACGCGGATGCGGAAACGTCCGTCCTGCGGCAGGCGGCGTTCGGCGATGTCGAGGCCGGCAAGAATCTTGATGCGCGACGCGATCGGCATCTGGAGCGCCTTGGGCGGCGAGCTGGCTTCGATGAGCGAACCGTCCACGCGGTAGCGCAGCTTGAACTGCTTCTCGAACGGCTCGAGATGGATGTCCGACGCCTTTTCCTTGAGCGCCTGGACGAGAATCAGATTGACGATCTTGACCACCGGCGCGTCCTCGCTTTCCACCGCCAACCGGTCGAGGTCGATCTCCTCGCGGTTCACCTTTACCTCCTCGACATTGGCCGCATCCTGCGCCGCGTCCTTCAGCACCTGATCCATCTGCGAGCTGGCGCTGCCCACGCCGCTCAGCGCCTCGACGACGCTGCGCTCGGTCGTGATCATCGGCACGATTTCGAGCTTGGTGCGCTGGCGGAGATCGTCGAGGGCCAGCACGTTTAGCGGGTCCGCCATCGCCACGAAGAGCTTGTTCCCGAGGCGACACACCGGCGCGAGCTTGTACTGGCGCGCCATGTCCTTCGGCACCAAGTCCTGCACGTCCTCGGGCACGCGGACTTTCGAAAGATTGATCGGCGGCACGTCGAGGCAGCGGCCCATCGAGATCACCATGTCCTGCTCGGTGACGTACTGTTTGTCGGTCAGCAGCTTGAGCAGCCGGCCGCCCTGCTTTTTCTGGAGGTCCATGGCCTCCGCGAGCTGGCTCGGGAGGAGAAGGCCGTCCTCGATGAGGACATCCGCGATCCGTTCGCCAAAGGATTTAATGCTCATTTTCCGAAGCGGTAGGTTTCATTGATCGCCTTGAAAATGGCCTGCGGCGAAGCGAGGTGCCACTGCACGTTGTAGTCCATGAGCTGCTGCGCGGCTTCCTTGCCGAGCGAGTCGAAAGGATTGGCCATGGCGATCATCACTGTGCGGCTGATGATGTCGAAGGGCACCATGAGCCGCCCGATGGTCAGACTTTCCGGCAGCATCTTCACGACCGACCGGTCCACATCGTAGGATTCGAGCGGGATGTAGGCGAACTTCGAACGGTCAAGAATGCCCGCGAGCAGGTTGTCCATTTCGATCGCGCCGCGCCGGCAGATTTCGTCGATCAGCGAAGTGGCGAGCACGTTCGGCGCGAGATCCTTGTTCTTCTTCGTCACCCGCTCCAAGGCGGAGCTGACCACCTCTTCGGTGACCAGCCGGTGCTGAATCAGAAATTTGGCGAGCGGCGCGTTGCCATCGTCGGTCAGGGAAAGATTGAGCTGCTCCGAAGCCGTGGCCAGCCGCATGCCGCTGCCGCTATCCGGGCGCAAGGTGGCCGCCGTGGTCATCAGCGTGCCGCCTTCGGAAATCACCGAGCGGAAATCGAGATTGATGCCGCCGCCGAGCGAGCCGCCAGGAGTCGGGGCCGCGGGAGCGGATGGTGCCGCCACCGGCGGTTTCAATTGCCCGCTCTTTTGCAGCTTTTCCTCGACCTCCCCGAGCGCCGCGATGACCTCCGGATTATCGGCGTCCTTTTGCAGGATGCCCTCGTACTCCAGCATCGCCGCGGAATACTGCCCCAGCTCGACATAAGTATCCGCCAGCCTCCGCGCCGTTTGCAGCGCCTCCTGCTGCTTGCCGACCCGCTGATAAGCGTCCTTGAGAATATCGAGCGACTGACAGTCCTGGGGGTTAGCCTGCGTGATGACCTCGAACATCTCGATGGTCTGAATGATTTGCTCCTGCTCTTCCGAAGAAAGAGTGGGCGGGCTGGCGGCGCTGCTCAACATAGGCTGGCGACAAGGATAGCGATTTGCATGCCGGTAGCCAGAAACGTCTGAGAACTCCGCGTCAGCAAGCGGAAAAATCTCGTTGCACGCCCGGAAGCGCAGGCTTATACGACGCCCGTGAAATTCACCCAGCATTGGTGGCAACTCTAGACGGGCCCACGGCCTGCGCCCTCCGCGCAGCCGGGTCGTCGCCACCGATGTGCGGCCAGCAGGCCGCCGGCGCCGATCCTTTTGCCCGATGATTCCAGTTCGAATCGTCGGGCTTTTTCTTTTTCACCACTCACCGCCATGACTCTCCCTCCACTCAAATACACCGCCGACGGTCTCATTCCCGCCATCGTCCAGGACACGCAATCCCGCCGCGTGCTGATGATGGCCTGGATGAATGCCGCCTCGCTCGAGGCCACGCTGACCACCGGCTTCATGAACTACTGGAGCCGCTCGCGGCAGAAATTCTGGCTCAAGGGCGAGACCAGCGGGCACACCCAAAAGGTCGTTCGTTGGGCCGCCGACTGCGACGCCGACACGCTGCTCTTCGAAGTCGAACAAACCGGTGGCGCCTGCCACACCGGCTTCGAGAGCTGCTTCTTCCAGACGTTCACCCCGGACGGAACGCCACTGGCCATCACCGAAGACAAACTTTTCGATCCGGAGAAAACCTACTCCTCCCAATGACCACGCCTCTCCAGCCCTCGCTCGCTGCCTTCCGCGAGCTGGCCCAACGCGGGAACTTGATTCCCGTCCACACCGAACTCATCGCCGACGCCGAGATGCCCGTCTCGGCCTTTCAAAAAATCGACGACGGCCGCTACTCGTTTCTTTTCGAGTCCGTGGAAAAAAGTGACCAGGCCGGGCGCTATTCCTTCGTCGGCACGGCGCCGCGCGTCATCTTTGAGAGCCGCGGACGCACGATTCGCATCACGGAAAATGGCCGCGAGCGCGAATTCGAAACCGCCAGCGACCCGTTGCACGAGCTCGAAGCGCTCATGCAACGCTACCGTTATGTCCCCTCGCCTGCCCTCGCCGATGCCCGCTTCGCCGGGGGTGCCGTCGGCTATCTCGGCTACGATATCGTCCGTTTTTTCGAGCCCAGCATCGGCGCTCCGCCCCAGGACGATCTCGATCTTCCCGAAAGCCTCTTCTTCATCGCCGAGACGCTCATCGTTTTCGATCACCGCACGCGCCGCCTGCGCATCGTCGCCAACGCCTTCGTCGATGGCGATGCCGAGGCCGCCTATGCCGCCGCGGTGGCGCAGATCGAAGTCGTCATCGGCCAGCTCGCGCAGCACGCCAGGCTCACGGCCATCTTTGCCCATCGCGCACTGAACGAAGACGACCACTACCCCTTCGACGGCAACACCACCTCCGCCGAATACCAGCAAATGGTCCGCGAAGGTCAGGAGTTCATCCGCGCCGGCGACGTCTTCCAGTTCGTCCCCTCACAGCGTTTCAAGACCAACTACCAGGGCGACCCGCTCACGCTTTACCGCACCCTGCGCTACGTGAACCCTTCGCCTTACATGTTCTGCCTGAAGTTCCCCGGCTTCTCGCTGGTCGGCAGTTCGCCCGAAGTACACGTCCGCTCGATCAATGGCCGCATCGACATCCGCCCGATCGCCGGCACCCGCCGCCGCGGAAAAGACGACGCCGAAGACGAAGCCAACGCCGCCGACCTCATGGCCGACCCCAAGGAGCGCGCCGAACATCTCATGCTCGTCGATCTCGCCCGCAACGACGTCGGGCGCGCCGCGCAATTCGGCACCGTGAAAGTCAGCGATTTCATGACCATCGAAAAATACAGCCGCGTCATGCACATCGTCTCCAATGTCCACGGCACCCTGCGCCCCGATCGCACCGCTTACGACGTCATGCGCGCGACCTTCCCTGCCGGCACCGTCAGCGGCTCGCCGAAAGTGCGCGCCATGCAGATCATCAATCAGTTCGAGAAAAGCAAACGCGGCGTCTATGCGGGGGCTGTCGGTTACTTCGGCTTCGACGGCAACAGCGACTCCTGCATCGCTCTGCGCACCGTCGTCCTCAAGGACGGCCAGGCCTACGTTCAGGCCGGCGCCGGCGTCGTCGCCGATTCCGTCCCCGCCTCCGAAGACCAGGAATGCCGCAACAAAGCCCTCGCGATGATGGACGCCATCGCCCTCGCCAAACAAATCCAGTGACCGACCGCCATGCTTCTCGTCATCGATAATTACGACTCGTTCACCTACAACCTCGTCCAGTACTTCGGCGAGCTCGGCGCGGAGATGGTGATCAAGCGCAACGACGAGATCACCCTCGACGAAATCGCCGCGCTGAAACCGGAGCGCATCTGCATCTCGCCCGGTCCCTGCACGCCCAACGAAGCCGGCATCTCGTGCGACGTCATCCGCACCTTCGCGCCGGGCACGCCGATCCTCGGCGTCTGCCTCGGCCATCAGTGCATGGGCCAGGTCTGGGGCGGCGACGTCGTCCGCGCCGGGCGGCTGATGCACGGCAAGACCTCACCCATTCAGCACGACGGCAAAGGCGTCTTCAAAGACCTTCCCAATCCCTTCGAGGCCACCCGTTACCATTCTCTGCTGGTGAAGCGCGACACCTTCCCCGGCTCGCTCGAAATCAGCGCCGAGACCGCCGAGGGCGAAATCATGGGCCTGCGCCACCGCGAGTATCCCAGTCACGGAGTGCAGTTTCATCCCGAGTCCATCCTCACCCTCGAAGGCAAGCGGCTGCTGCAAAACTTCCTGCAACTAGGAACGCCCACCTCGACCCCATCGAAGCCCTCCGGCACGAGTGACCGGAAGGACGCGCTCCGACGCGTCCCCGATCCACGGAACACGCACCTCCACCGTCGCCCCGAGCCCCCCAGTTCCGAGACGTGAAAGCCCGCCTCCGTCTCCGCCCGTGGGGAACCCCCGGAGCGGCGCACTCCAGGGCGCCGGGTGGGTTCCGCGCGAGGGCGCGCCACCCTGCGCAACCCGGCCGACGGACCGGGCTCAACAGCCCCGGCTGGAACCCTCGCCGGCGCCCTGGAGCGCGCCGCTCCGGGGCGGCAGGCGGGGCGTCTGCCCGGCAAAGTCATGCGGCATTATTGGGCTCTGCGGCGGCGCTGAATTTCCATTTGCCACTCGCGGCGTTCTCCGCTCACGTAGCGCTCCCTTATGAGCCACCCTCGCCGCGTTGTCGTTACTGGAATGGGCGTCGTTACGCCCGTGGGCCATGACCTGCCCACGTTTTGGAGCAATCTGACCAATGGGGTCAGCGGCATCGGCCCGATCACCCATTTCGATACCGCGGATTATCGATGCAAGATCGCCGGGGAGGTGCGCGGCTTTAATGCGGTCGAGCACTTCAAGACGCCGAAGGATGTCCATCGCTCGGATCGCTTCACCCATCTCGCCGTGGCCGCGGCCAAGAGCGCGATGGCGGACGCGGGGCTGACCACGCCGATCGGTGATCCCGAGCGCTTCGGCTGCATCATCGGCAGCGGCATCGGCGGGCTCCAGACGACCTCCGACCAGCACACCATCCTGCTCCAGCGCGGGCCCAGCCGGCTTTCGCCCTTCATGATCCCGAGCCTCATCGCCAATATGGCCAGCGGCATGATCTCCATGGAATACGGAATCCAGGGGCCGAACTACGCGCCCGTCTCCGCCTGCGCGACCAGTGCCCATTCCATCGGGGAAGCGTGGCGCATGATCCGCGATGGCGATGCCGACGCCTTTATCGCCGGCGGCAGCGAAGCGACCATCGTCCCGCTCGGCATCGGGGGCTTCTCCGCGATGAAGGCGATGTCCACCCGGAATGACGACCCGACTGCCGCCTCGCGGCCCTGGGACAAGGATCGCGACGGCTTTGTGATGGGCGAAGGGGCGGGCATCATCGTCATGGAACTGCTCGAACATGCGCTGGCCCGGGGCGCTCGCATCCACGGCGAAATCGCCGGCTACGGCCTGACGTCGGATGCGTACCACATGAGTTCGCCGCTGCCGAATCACGAGCAGGCCCAGCGCAGCATGAAGATCGCGCTGGCCAAGGCGGGGCTCAATATTCATGAGGTCGATTACATCAATGCCCACGGCACCAGCACCCCGGTCGGCGATGTCGCGGAAGTGCGCGCGGTCAAGGCGGTCTTCGGGGGCTGCCTCCAGAACGGCCTGCTGGTCTCCTCGACCAAATCCATGACCGGCCACCTCCTCGGCGCGGCTGGAGCGGTCGAGACGGTGGTCTGCCTCCAGGCCATCCAGACCGGGGTGATTCCGCCGACGATCAATCTCCACAACCCCGGCCCGGAGTGCGATCTGGACTTCGTCCCGCACACCGCGCGGGAGCATCAGGTGAAGGTCGCGCTCAACAACAGCTTCGGCTTCGGTGGGCACAACGCCACCCTCGTCGTCCGCAGCTTCGAGGGCTAACCACGGGTGGAAACGACGCCCGCTCCGATTCTCACGCTGCCCCCGGGCGATTTCGACGCCTACATCTTCGATTGCGACGGCACGCTCGCCGACACCATGCCCACCCATTACAAGGCGTGGACCACGGCGCTCGGCGAACACGCCCGCGATTTCCCCGAGGCGCTCTTCTACGAACTGGGCGGCGTCCCGACGGCGCGGATCGTCGAGATCCTCAACGAACGCCACGGCCACACGCTCCCGGTGAAGGAGACGGTGGAGATCAAGGAGGCGCTCTTCCTGGAAATGAGCCACGAGATCGCGGCCATCGAGCCGGTCGTCGCGCTGGCGCGGAAATATCATGGTGTGAAGCCGCTCGCCGTGGCCTCCGGCGGGCATCGGCGCATCGTCCACAATACGCTCCGCGCCCTCGGCATCGCCGATCTTTTCCAGGCGATTGTCTGCGCCGAGGATTACCAGCGCGGCAAGCCTTCGCCCGATCCCTTTCTCGAAGCCGCCCTCCGGCTCAACGTCGCCCCCGAGCGCTGCCTCGTCTTCGAGGACACCGCCACGGGTATCGCCGCCGCTACGGCCGCGGGGATGCAGTCGGTGCTCGTCCCCCCGCCGCCGCGGCGGTGAGGGGGACCGTTTAAAATAGCCGTCATTCTGAGCGGATGGACCGTGCGGGCGCAGGCGGGAAGGTCACGCAGGCGAAGAATCCCGAGAATTAAACGGAGGCGTCCCAAGTACTTCACGGGATTCTTCGACTCCGTTCCGTCCCACCTTCGCCCACGACGGAACTCCGCTCAGAATGACAACCGCGCGTTTTCCACGCGCCACGTTCGCGCCTATGGCTGCGGGCCGGCGGCTGGTCCTCCCTCGACCGGCAGTTCGTAACACACGACCTCGCGGTCATTGCGAACGAGCAGATAGCGCCCGGCGAGGGTCGGGTGATTCCATGTCTTGCTGCTCAAGGCGGCGAGGCGGCCGAATTCCTGGAAGCCCTCGGGGCGGGCGGCGGCCAGGACGATCGGACCGGGCTCGCTCTGGATGAGGACGAGGTCATCGACCAGCAGGGTCTGGCCGGAACCGTAACGCCCGTCTTTCCATTTACGCTCGCCCGTGGCGGCGTCGATGCAGGCCAGCAGGCCATCATCGAGGCCGTAGAGATAACCATCCCGCGCGGCGGCACTGTTGAACTGCGTTTTCATCCGCACGCTTTTCCAGAGCTGGGTGGCGGCCAGTCGGCCAGCGGGTGCCGCCTTGATCTCCAGCAGGAGCGCGCCCATGCCGTAGCCGGCGGAAAGGAAGACGCGGTCGCCCGGCAGGATCACGGGCTGGGCGGCTTTGGGCCACTTGTCGTCCGTCCAGGGAAAGTCGAGCAGCACCGCACCCGTGGCCGAATCGTGCGCCGTGACGGTCGCCGCATTGACCGAGAGGACGACGCGCCGGCCCGCGAGGGTCGTGAGGATGGGCGAGGAGTAGCTGGCTTTGGCGGTGCCGGATTTCCACCGCGGCTCGCCGGTCGCGCGGTGATAGGCGAGGACGGTCGGACCAGCGGTCGCCGCGCCGGTGACGACCACGGTATCCTCAAAGACCAGCGGGGAGGAACTCGTGCCCCAGGTGAGATTTTCGAGGCTGTTTTCCTTCAGTACATTGCGCGACCACACGCGCTGCCCGGTGGTGGCGTCGAGACAGGAGAGGACCCCCGTGGCGCCGAACGCGAAGACGTGGCCCCGATCGACAGTGGGCGTGGCGCGCGGCCCTTCGCCGGCCTGCCATTGGAAGAAGCGCGCGGGATGACTGTGTATCCAGAGCAGCCGGCCGGTGAGCAAATCGTAGCATGTGACCGCTTCATCCTCGCCCCGCTGTTCCTGGGTGAAGGCGCGCCCGCCCACGACGGCGAAAGCCGACCAACCGGCGCCGATCGGCTGCCGCCACAGTTCCTTCGGCGGCGCCGCCTTCCAGTCCCGCGCGAGCCTGGCATCGCGCACCACGCCGTCGCGATTCGGGCCGAAGAACTGCGGCACATCGGCAAGTCCGGCGGCGGGTGTGACCGCAGCCAAAGCGGGCGCGGGCAGTTTCGCCTCGAGAGCCGCCGGGCGCTGGACGTTCCAACGCCAGACCACATTCGGCAGACCGCGACCGTCCACCGTGCCATCGACCTGCACCCACCGCGACAAACCGAATCCCACCACCGCCAGGATCGCCACGCCGAGCCCGCGCGTCCGCCAGCGCATGCGACTGAGGAACACGAACCAAATCAACCCGAGCAGAACGGTCAGCAGCACAATGCCCGCGGTCATCCAAGCCTGGTGGTTGCGTTCGAGTTCCGGCTGCAGCCGGACGAGGCCAATGCCGCTGCCGGCGAGGAGGGCGACGACGGCGAGGAACCAAACCCTGCGGCCTCGGGGTGCGGACGGGGAATCGAAGGGGTCGGACACGATGTTCTTTAAAGGGCGAGTGCGGGAATGGCGGACACGATCATTTTAGTCGCGGACGGCTCGACAGGGATGGCCTCGATTCTTTGGAACGCAGAGGCGCAGAGAAACCGAATCCCGCGTCGCTCCATGATTTGATCAGCCTCTGCGTCCTTCGCGTCTCTGCGTCTCTGCGTTTTCATTGATGCCGCTCCCGACTATGGCCGCACCAGCAGGCTGAGGACGGCCTTCTGCGCATGCAGCCGATTTTCGGCCTGGGTGAAGATCGTGCCGGCATGCGCTTCGAGGACTTCCTCGGTGATTTCCTTCCCGCGATAAGCCGGCAGGCAATGCATGACCAACGCGCCGGGTTTCGCCCGAGCCACGAGCGCGGCGTTGATCTGATAGCCGCCGAGCTGGGCGAGCCGATACGCCGCTTCCTCCTCCTTGCCCATGCTCACCCACACATCGGTGTAAAGCACATCGGCGCCTTCCGCGGCTGCGGCCAGGTCTTCGGTCACGGTCACCCGATTGGTGCCGAGGCGGGCGACGAGCGCGGGGTCGGGTTGATAGGTTTTCGGAGCCGCGATGCGCAATTCGAAATCGAGCCGCGCCGCCGCCCACATCCACGAGACGGGCACATTGCACGCCCCATCGCCGACGAAGGTCACGACCTTCCCCGCGATGCCGCCGAGCCGCTCGCGGATGGTCTGCAAGTCCGCGAGAATCTGGCAGGGATGCTCCTCATCGGTCAGCGCATTGATCGTCGGGATGCCGCTGAACTCCGCAAACTGATCCACATCGCTCTGCGCATAGGTGCGGATGACCGCACCGTGCAGCATGCGCCCGAGCACCCGCGCCGTGTCCTTGATCGGTTCGCCGCGCCCGAGCTGGACGTCGTTGGCATTGAGAAAGAGGACATCGCCGCCGAGTTCGCGGATGCCGACCTCGAAGCTCACGCGGGTCCGCGTGGAGCTTTTGGAGAAGATGAGCGCCCAGCACTGATGCCGCAGCGGGTGGCCGGCGTGGCGCCCGCGTGTCGTCTTCATCTCGGCGGCGAGATCGAGGATGGCGTGGATGTCATCGCCGGTGAGGACTTCGATGGAGAGCAGGTGTTTCATACGAGTTTCCGCAGGACGGTTTGGAGAAGGGCCGCGGCTTCGTCGATCTCCGCGCGCGAGACATTGAGCGGCGGCAGCCAGCGGACGGCGTGCGTGCCGCTTGGCACAGTGAGCAGGCCCGCTTCGTGCAAGGCGTCCACGACGAGCAGGCTCGGCGCACGCTTCGCCGCCGCCGGCACGCGCTCGACAAAATCCGCGACGAGATCGAAGGCGATCATCAAGCCAACGCCCCGCACTTCCTCAATGAGCGGCGAGCCGATGGCGTCGATCGCGGCGGTGGCATGCGCGCCGACCGTCCGCGCATTGGCCAGCATCCCCTCCTCTTCGATCACCGCGAGCACTTCATTTGCGCCCGCGCTGACCAGCGGCGTGCCGCCGAAAGTGGTGCCGTGCGAACCCGGCCCGAGCAGATCGCAAAGCGGGATGGTCTCGCCGCTCTTCAGCGCCACCGGACGGTCGCTGACCCAAATCGCGCCCAGCGGGAAACCACCGGCGATGCCCTTCGCCCAGCTCACGGCGTCGGGCATGAGGTCGCCGCCGCCGAGCAGCGTCTTCCAGCCGCACCAATCGCCCGTGCGCCCGAGGCCGCACTGCACTTCGTCGAACATGAGCAGCAGCCCGTGCCGGTCGCAGAGATCGCGCGCGAGTTTGAGGAAGGAGGGCGTGGCGGGATTGACGCCGATCTCGCCCTGGATCGGTTCGAGCAGGACGGCGACCGCATTCGGATCCTGCACGGCGTCGAGGAGCATCGGTCCATCGTTGTAGGGCACATGGCGGAATCCCTGCACCGGCGGTTCGAAACTCTTCTTCACCTTCTCCTGCCCGGTCGCCGCGATGCCCGCCAGCGTGCGCCCGTGGAAGGAGCCGAGCATGGTGATGATGCCGTGGCGATACTGCTCGGCCGCCACGAGTTCGCCGACGGTGTGCGTCGGCGCGGGCGTCAGCCCATCGTTGCCAAATTTTCGCGCCAGCTTGTAGAGCGCCTCATTCGCCTCCGCGCCGCTGTTGCAGAAGAAGACTTTGCCGCGCGGCGCCGCGGGCGTGCAGGTCAGGCGCACGAGCCGCCCGGCCAGTTCGGCCTGCGGGCGGGTGTAGTAAAGATTCGACGTGTGTACCAGCGTGCCGATCTGCCGCTGCATCGCGGCAATGACCCGCGGATGCGCGTGGCCGATCGACGTCACGGCGATCCCGGCGCCGAAATCGAGGTAGCGTTTGCCGTCTTCATCCCACACTTCCGAGCCCCGCCCGCGCGCCAGCCGCAGATCGAAACGCGCATACGTCGGGATGACGAAACGGTCGTAGAGTTCGCGGGTCGTGGGAGTGGTCATGGGCGGCGGAAAAAGCGGCGACATTACTCCCACCGCCTCCGTTTGCACCGTAAAAAACGCGGCGTGTGGTCAGGCGGGCAAACGTGGACAGATGCTTGCGAGCAAAGGCGGACAGCTTTCAGGGTGAAGCTGGCAGGTGGAGGATGAGCTGAGGTTTTTCGGCGTGGTGGGGTTTGTTTTTGAGGATGGAGATGTCGCCGTTTGGGTGGAGGCAGTGGATGAGGCGTGAGCCTGGCGGAGCGCTCACGCGCAGGCGTGCGGAGCCTGCGGCGACGCGACCGTCGGGCGGGACGTTGACGGCGGAGCGCTGGCTGAAGACATAGGGCCACCAAGGGCATTTCGGTGGTGGGCGGAGCGCGGAGCGGCCTTCCGTTTGGGCGGTCTGCCAGGCGGTGAGCGGGGTCATGGCCAGTTCGCGGTGGCGCTCGTGGGTGGCGCGGTGGAGGCAGAGGTTAGCGAGCGCGCCGATTGCGACGCGACCATGCCCAGCTCAAGATGGAGAACGACATTTTAAAAAAGACTGCCGTCATCCTCGGGACCAAACCCCAGCCGGGAGCCGGGCGATGATCCAGCTCGTCGCGCAGCAAACCGGCGGCAGTATTCGCCAAGTGTGCGCGGTCCTCGAGAAAGCCCGCAGCAGCTTCTACCACGCCGCCACCCCCACCGTGACTCAGGTCGCCGACGTGCATCTTGGTGAACTCATCGAGACCGTCTTCCGGCGCCACCGCAGACGCTACGGCGACCGCCATCTGTCGGTCGAACTCTCCGATCGGGGCCTGACTTGCGCCCCGGCTAGAATCCGTCGCCTCATGGCCCAGAGAGGGCTGCGCGCCATCCAACCCAAAAACTTCCTCCCCAAAACCAGCGACGGGCACGTCGCTCGCGCCGTCCTGCTCCGTGAGCGTGATCCTCATGGCACAAGTCCCTTGCGCGGCCCCGGATTTACGCGTCCCTCAATGCAGGAGCCGATCCACACCGTCCCGGACGTAAAGCTTGCGGGCGAAAGCATGCGAACAGTGGCCATCGGCTCCTATTCTTTTTCCAGGCGGTGCGGAGATTGGCCCGGCGCCGCGCGCGAGCGCTACGAGACGCCCGAGCGACAAACCCTCACCAATCTCCTCTCCGGCCAGCCCTGCCGGAGGCTCCCGACCTTGCCTGGGCGGGCGACATTACCTTCATCCCGACCAGCGCCGGATGGCTCTATCTCGCCGTGGTCATCGATCTGTGCTCGCGCCGCATCGTCGGTTGGAGTCTTGCCGACCACCTGCGCTCGGATCTCGTCCTCGATGCTTTCCATCAGGCGCTGCGGACGCGGCCCACTCTGGAATTCACCGAGCGCAGTCTGGCGGTGGCCTGAGTGCGCGGGCCGTGCGATGCGGGATTAGAATCCCGCGGCAGCGAAAGCGGCGCGCAGCTTTTCCTTGCCGCCGCTCTCGATGACATCGCCGTGGCCGACGATGATGCGGTCGAAGTCCCACGCCATGATCTGCTGCAAGGACGCAGCGAAGGCGGCGCGGTCTTTGATCGTGAATTTCACGGCGCGCGACATGCCGAAGTGCCGGCTGCCGATGAGGACCACGCTCAGGAGGGTGCCGAGCCAGAGTGAACGATCGCCGGGGAAGTTGAAGACGACTTCGGTGAGGATGAGCGTGCGCGAAGGTACGTGCAGCAGGGCGATTTCCCGAGCGAAAGGCGCGAGGGCGAGTTCGGCCGTGAGGACTTCCGGCGCCCACTCGGCGGGGGGCGGCAGGACGGGCCTGGTGGGAAAGCCGACGGCTGCGGAAAATCCGTCGGGCGCGAGATACTCGACCTCGGGGAAAGCGGCGCGGCCTTCGTGGGCATAGGTGTCGTGGCGCAGGATGCCCTCGAGCAGCCACGCGGGCTGGCCGAGGGCGCGGATGGCGGCGATGTCGGGCGCGGCGAATGGTCCGCTGGAATGGAGGATGAGCCGGCCGGAGGCGAGGCGGATGACAGTGACATTGCGCCGCAGGTCGGCGCCGAGGATGGTGAGCGGGTACGCGAGCAGCCAGAGGTTTTCGGCGATCGGCGTGAGTGGTGTCTTCATGGTGCTCGGAAGGTATCGCGGAAGCCCGGAGCGCCGCGGGGATGAAACCCGCAACCGGGCCGCGGTGCCGGAACCGCCGGGCCCACACTCCGTGACCGCAGCTAAAGCAGTTCGCCTTGCTGCCAGACCGGTTCGGGAGCGGGGCTGGCGATTTTGGGGGCGCGGCGGGATTTCGGGCGGTGCGCGGGCGTGTCGTCCGTCTGGCGCTTGGTGAGGAGATTGATGAAGAACTGGGCGGTGTTGAGCAGGTCATCGACCTTCTCCTCGGCCTGCGGCGTTTTCCGCTCGAAGGTGGACTGCGCGACGAGGCGCTGCCGGAGTTGATCGAGCTTCCTCAGCCGGTCGGCGGAATACTTGAATTCCATCAGGACGTCCCGGTGGCGGCCACGCCGGTTGATCCGGAGCAGCGCGTCACACTTCTGCCCAAGCGACGCGTGTTCGATCCACGAGGGTTTCGCTTTCGGCAGACTGGGCGGCGACAGAAAGTCCGGTGTTGTTTCGCGCTCAGCGCTCGCGCTGGCCCACGCCTCGGCATCGAGTTCTACCGACACCGCGCAAAGGGTATCGATCACGCTGGTGAGCACGGCATGGGCGTAAAGGATGGCGGCGGAGTCCACGGCGGCGGTGGCGGTCGGCGCGGCGATTTCATGAAACAGCCGCCGGACCTGAAAGGCCTGGAGCGCTTAGCCGGTGCGCACGCCGTTGGCCTCCATCTCCCGCACTTCGCTGGCCAGCGCCGCGCGGGAATGGGTGACGCCGAGATGCCCCATGTAGATCATGGCCATGATGGCCGCGCCGCCATGTTCCAGGTTCTCCTGCGCTTCCCGCAGCCTGCGGCCATGATCGGCACCCAGGCCGCGAGGCGTCCGGGTCCGGGACGAAGGACTGGCAGTGCGGGCGAGGCGCGAGGGCATGATGCAGGCCGGTAGGACGGTAGGACGGTTCAGCGCAACCGCGTGGAAGGACACGGCCATGCGTTCCCGGCCATCGATGAGCTGAGCAGGCTGAGGTGTCGTGGCGGTTGGTGCATGGCGTTCTTCGTTGGGCTTACCGTGCGCCGGCGGTTGTTTCAATCTTTCCCCATCCCCGGAGTGAAGCAGGCGCCCGCGGCGAACCGACGACGTGACCATTCTTTGACGATCTTTGCACTGCGGCCTGACACATCCCGCTGCGGATGGCGGCAGGTTGAGCGCATGAAAAACCTCCTCGCTGCACTCCTGCTCGCGGCCCCGGCGCTTCACGCCGCGGACCAGATCCCCAATCCGCTCATCGACTACCGCGCGTTTCAAAAGATCGCCCGGCAGGTCGAACCCGTGCGCGCCGGCCGCCGCCTGACCGAGGCGCAATTCACGGCGATGGCCGCGGAGCCGGGCACGATGGTGCTCGATGCGCGGAGTGCGGACAAATTCGCACTGCGGCACATCCGCGGCGCGGTGAGCCTGCCGTTCACCGACTTCACCGCGGAATCGCTCGCGCACGTGATCCCGACGAAGGACACGCGGGTGCTGATCTACTGCAACAACAACTTCCTCGGCGCACCGCAATCGCTGGCCTCGAAGTCCGCCCCGGCGTCGCTGAACATTTCGACCTACATCTCGCTGGCGACCTACGGTTACACGCACATCTACGAGCTCGGTCCCCTGCTCGATGTTCGGAAGACGAAGCTGCCGTTCGCCGGGACGGAAGTGACGCGGTAAGCCGCGGCGCCGCCGATGGGAAAAAAAAGACCCGCCGGGCAGGACGCCCGGCGGGTGTGAGAGAGACGAGGGAGCGGTAGGCTCAGGCCCAGCCGTGCGCGTTGCGGACTTTGATCATCACGTCGAGGATCGCGTTCCAGGTCTGGGCCTGTTCGAGCTTGGCGTTCGGGAACATGCAGCCGTCCCAGCAGATGTGCTCGAGGCCGCGGCTCGCGGCGTCTTTGAGCCAATAGCCGGCGCATTTCACGATATCGAGTTTGCCGTTCGGATCGTCGGCCGGGCAGTGTTTGCCCGTCTTGTCGTGATCGCCAGCCCCGTGGACTTCGCCGTCGTTTTGCGCGACGTGGAAGTCGATCGTCCAAGGGCGGAGCTTGTCGGTCATCTGCTCGTAAGCGCCCCAGAACTCCGCCTCGCTGTAGCCTTCCTTGAGGAGCGCGTATTCGGGGGCGTTGTAGCCGAGGGTGTAGAGGTAGGTGTGCGCGAGGTCGGCCTGGAAGCCGAGGGTCTCGGGCATGCCGACGCCTTCGAGGAGGTCGAGCATGTCCTTCCACGAGTGCATGCCGGCCCAGCAGATTTCGCCCTCGGCGGCGAGACGTTCGCCGTGATCGGCGGCGATCTTCGCGGCCTTCTTAAACGTGTCCACGATGCGGGCGGTGTTGGCCTCGGGGTTTTCGCGCCAGTGGTTCACGCCGAACTCCGCGGAGTCGATGCGGATCACGCCATATTTGCGCACGCCGTGTTGGTTGAAGATGCCCGCGATGCGGCAGGCCATCTTGACCGCGCTGAGGAATTTCTCCTGCTGCTCGTCGGTGCCCATGGCGGAATCACCGACCGTGCCGCCCCAGACGGGCGCGACGAGCGAGCCGACGTTGAAGCCTTTGCCGGCAATGAGATCGGCGATCTTCTTGAGTTCGTCGTCGCTCGCCTCGGGATTGGTGTGCGGCAGGAAGAGGAAGTAGTCGATGCCCTCGAATTTCTGCCCGCCGACGTCCGCCGCGGCAGTGAGGTCAAGCATGTGCTCGAGGCTGATCGGCGGTTCCTGGCCTTCGCCGGTGCCTTTGCCCACGAGGCCGGGCCACATGGCGTTGTGCAGTTTGGGGAGTGAATGGGTGCTCATGAGGTTACGGTTCGGCTTTCTCCTGCGCGCCGGTCATTCGCCGGTCGTCCGCCAGGGGAGAAGCGGGGCATCTGTCTGCCGAAAAGCCCGCAGACGAACAAGCACTTTTCCGCAGGTCCCAGCATTTGCACGATCATCGGCGCTCACCGCCACCCGAGTCAGCCGCGGGGCTTTCACGCAATCTTGTTTTTCATGTGAATGTTTCTGTCCAGTCCCCGGGAAGTCACACGCGGTTGCCACTCTTCGCACCATGTTCGGTCGGTCGAAGAGTCCGATAATTGAGGCGCCGAAACGGAGAGAACGTTGGCGGTTCAAACGATCACCCGAAAATCTTCGCTCTGCTCATCAAGTAATCACCAGTGGCTGCCGAAGTGTCACGAGTCGTGGCGATTGGCAGAACATCCCGGATTGCGGAGGAGTGGACGGACAAATTCCTCCTTAATTTCCCGGCGCGACTTCGGACGCGTCAGTCGCTTGACCGTCTGGGGCCGGGTGCTACGCTCCGCGCCGAAATTCCATTCTCCCCGGAATGGTCGCAGTTGTTGCTAATGAAAGCAGCGCGGCGTGATAATCACCCCAGTTCCCCTCCCCCCCATGAGCGAATCCACCATCGCACCCTCGTCGGATCAAGGCCCGCGTGTCTCCACCGTCTCCGAAGCCGTCATCCGCATCGCCGGAAATTCCCAGGATGGCATCCAGGCCATCGGCGGCTTTCTCGCCCGGCTGGCCGGCCGCAGCGAGCAGGAGGTCATGACTTTCATGACCATCCCGTCCACGATCTCCGGCGGGCCGTCCATCTTCCAGGTCCGCATCGGCTCGGGCGAAGTGCTCAGCGCGGGCGATGAAGCCGACGTGCTGCTTTGCTTTTACGATCACAGCTACGCCGATCACATTAGCTCGCTGAAGCGCGGCGGCATCGTGCTCTACGACTCGGATCATGTGCAACCGAACGAGGAATTGCTCGGCTCGTATCATCATGTCGGCGTGCCGATTTCGTCGCTCACCGTCGAAGCGATCGGCGGCACCGGGCGCGATAAGGGCAAGAACATCTACTCGCTCGGGCTGCTCGCGCGGATGTTCGACCTCAACGTCCCGAAGCTCACCAAGCTGATCGAGGAACGCTTCGGCGGCAAAGACCCGACCATCGTGCAGAATGCGCTCGCGTGCTTCAATTCGGGCTACGGGCACCAGGTGCAGGGCTTGTGGGAAACTTTTCAATTTCAGCATGTCGAGCATACCGGCGCAGCGCATGTGGTGATGAGCGGCAATGAAGCGCTGGCTTTCGGGTTGATCGCGGCCGGCGTGCGGTTCGGCGCGGGTTATCCGATCACGCCGTGGAGCGACATCATGGAATTGCTCCGGCGCGAGCTGCCAAAATACGGCGGCACCTTCGTGCAAACCGAGGACGAAATCGCCGCGATCTCGATGGCCATCGGCGCGAGCTACGGCGGGCGCGTCGCGGTCACCGGTTCCAGCGGCCCCGGCATTTCCCTCAAGACGGAAGCGCTCGGCTGGGCGGTGATGGCCGAGATGCCGGTGGTCGTCATCGATGTCCAGCGCGGCGGCCCTTCGACCGGCATGCCGACGAACGTCGAGCAAAGCGACCTGAACATCGCGTGCTTTGGCGGGCACGGGGACAGCCCGCGCGTGGTCCTCGCGCCTTCGAGCGTCGAAGACTGCTTCTACACCGCCATCGAGGCCGTGAACATCGCGCGGCAATACTCGACGCCCGTCCTCATTCTGAGCGACCAGGGCATCGCCTCGCGCATCGAGGCCTTCCCCTGCCCCGATCTCGAAAATCTCTGCCAGGACATCGCGCCCGACCTCGCGCCGGTCGCCGATCACAAGGCCTACGACCTCACCGCCGCCGATGGCATCACGCGCCATCTTGCGCCCGGCACCCGCGTCGCGAGCGGCAAATACCCCGTCGTCACCGGCCTCGAACACGACGAACTCGGCCATCCCACCGGCTCCGGCAAGGTGCATACGCAGATGAACGCCAAGCGCCGGAACAAGCTCAAGAAGCTCGCCGCAGAACTGCCGGTGCCGCAGATCTACGGCGCCTCCGAGGGCCATGTACTGCTCGTCAGTTGGGGCTCCAGCAAAGGCCCGATCGAGGAAGCGGTGAAGCTGGCGCGCCAGCACGGCGAAGCGACCAGCGCGCTGCACCTCAAGCATCTCAACCCGCTGCCCAACGGCCTCGACAAAATCTTCAGCGGCTTCACCCACGTCGTCGTCGTCGAGCTGAACGACGAAGGCTTCTACGGCTACGGCCAGCTCGCCGCGATCCTCCGCGCCCGCTACTGCGACCCGAGGATCGTCGCGGTGAACAAGACCGACGGCCTCACTTGGAAGGTGAAGGAAATCCTCCAGCGCGTGCTGACCATCACCAAGTAAATGAAGCGGCATGGAGATTCACCGGCGGTTGGAAATCTTTCTGGAACGCTGGCGGACGGCTCCCGCCTGCCACACGGCGGAGGAAGCTCTGGCGCTGGTCTGCGGGTTGATCGAGGAAGTGGAGGATGAATTTTCTCCTGGGCCTCGTGAGGAGCCTCCGCCCATGCACGTTACCGAGCATCCCGCCAATTCCGCACCAAGTCTGCTCGCGGGGCATCCATGCTACCGACCAAGGAAGCTGTGCTGGAAAAACAGGGAGCAACCGATGAACACCCCATCTGAACTTCAGGATCTTGTGGCGGAAATCGTGCGTAGTTATCCCGGTGCGCAATTGGATTTCGACCCCCTTCCCTCTGGCGTTTGCTTTCTCTGGGGCACGCTCGGGCAGCGAAATTTCGTCATCGAATACAGCCCCAGCCAAGGCACGGGCGTGTCGGAAAATCGCCCCAACACCCCTCCCTTCGTCGGACACGACATGGCCTTTGCCAGCCTGGCCGAAGGCGTCGCGAGGTTTCGCGAACTTTTGCGCCGTGCCGGCGAACTCACCGGTTCTGTGTCCGCCGCGGCCTAGCTTTATGTCCACCCTCACCCTCCCCCGCACGACCATCGCCCCCGGCGAAGTTCCTGAACTGCTCGACGCCGACCGCAAGGGCCTGACCAAAAAGGAAACCGCCGCCGACCACCCGACGTGGTGCCCCGGCTGCGGCGACTTCTCCGTCCTCGCGCTCTACTACAAGCTCATCGAGAAGCGCAAAGTCTGGCACGAAAAGATCTGCACCGTCGCCGGCATCGGCTGCTCGTCGCGCTTCCCGTATTTCGTCCAGGCGCACGGCGCCCACTTCATCCACGGGCGCGCCCTCGGTTTTGCCAGCGGCGTCTCGCTCTCCCGGCCCGACCTGCACGTCTTCGTCTTCGGTGGTGATGGCGATGCCTTCTCGATCGGCGGCAATCATTTCAACCACACCGCGCGCAAGAACGTGAAGCTGACCTACATCGTGATGGACAACCACGTCTATGGCCTGACCAAGAAACAGACCTCGCCCACGTCCCCCATCGGCTTCAAATCCAAGACGGACGTCTGGGGCTCGACCGACCGCCCGATCAATCCGATGAAACAAGCCATCGCCGCCGGCGCGACTTTCGTCGCCCGCAGCACCGCGACCAACATCCCGCACCTGCTCAAGACCATGGAAGCCGCGATGGACCACGACGGCTTCTCCTTCATCCAGTGCCTCAGCGAATGCATCGAGTTCTACCCCGGCGCCTTCGACAGCGCGAACCCACGCAAAGGCGGCGTCTTCCCCGAAGTCCCCGCCGACCACGACGTGACCGACGAATACGCCGCCTACAAGCTCGCTGACGCCCAAGGCCCCGGCGTCTTCGGAACCTTTTTTCAAGTCACCCGCCCCACGAAGAACGCCAACGAAGCGAAGCTCATCGCCGAACACCGCGCCAAAGTCGAAGGCCTCGCGGACTGGCAGATCCTCAAAAAAAGCTTCGACCGGATGAAGTAGGCGGGGTTTCCGAAGTCTGGAAGCACCTCAGTGCCGGGCGGCGCCTACGAGTGCTTGTGAATGTCCACTTTTTCGTCGTGGGCCTCGACGGCTTCGTGAACCGCCGCGGCCTCTTGCTCGACCGCTTCCGCCCGCTCCGTGGCCGGGTCCTCGTGCGCGTGGGGATGCTTCATCTCCGGTTTGCGGCCGGGTTGCACCGTCTCCACCGCGCCCGCCGCGGGGTCCTCGCCATGCTTCTTCTTCTCCTGGATGACTTTCTTATCGTGGGCAACGTTTCGTGGATCGGACATAGGACAAAGAATCGCGGCTCCCGGCGACCGCAGCCGTGTCCATTCGCAGTCCCTTTGCGGGAAACGTTCAGCGCTTTTGTTCGGCCCCCGCCGGGCTTCCCAAACTGCTGCCAACAAAGCGCCTTGAACGGGTTCACCTTCGGCCCCGTCGCGTCCTCGTTCTCCAGGCGCGGGCGAACCTCCTGCCACCAGGCGTTGTCTGCGGCGCGTAAATTCGCAACTGCCTCGGGATGCTCCGCGATCACGTTCATCGTCTCCCCCAGGAGGATGAGAAGGAGCAATTTTTCATGGGCGGAATCCGGAGGTTGAAGCTGATCGGGGCGAACAATCAAAGCTGCAATAATCGCTCGACGAGCAGCCGCGTGAAAATCTCCGCGCCGGCCGGATTGAGGTGCGCCTCGTCCTTGCGATAGCGGGCCTCGAAAAGCTCGGGAATGAGCTGCCGGCAGGTCCGGCTCGATCGACGAAAAGCGTGTCGTAGTCATCTCCGTGCTCGAGCAGCCACGCGACTTTCGGCTGCACCGATGGCACCGGGGGAAACGGCAACCGCCAGCGGACGACCTCACCGGTGGTGAGCAGAACGGCGAGGAAAATGACGGCATTCAGGAGCGGTCGGGCCGCCCTCCTCGCGACCTCGTGCCACACCTGTGGCTGATCGGTCATCATCGAGTCAGAGATTCCCGGCATGCTCACGCGGAAGCACTGGCCTTCCTCACCACGATCATCGACTCGCGTTGCCGTTGTCGGACGAATCCCTGCGCCTTGACCGCTTTCGCTTTCGCTGCCGCGGGATCCTTGGCCAGGGCCAGGACGGCGGGCACCACGCCCGGTATTTCCCCCTCGTTGTCCATGTCGAAGAGCCATTCGCCGAGGCCGATGTCGCGCCACATGATTCCCTTGCTCGTCTGCTCCGACCAGCGACAGACGATGGCGGGGATGCCGTTGCCGATGCACATGATGGGCGAGTGCATCTCCGCGCCGAAGAGGCCCGCGCTGCGCACGTAGGTGCTCAAGGCTTCATCGGTCAGCCAGTAATTTGGACGCCAGACGACGCGCGCCTTCACGTCGTCGGGCAGCTTGTCCACGAGCATTTCCTTGCCGATCTCCATCTGAGTCGCGTCCTCGGGACAGACGAGCACCTTCATCTCCGTCTGCCGCACCACGGCCACGATGGCCTCGCGCAGCGGCCCGAGGTCGTGCTCCTTCATGGCTTCGTTGCGGGCGTGCTTCTTTTCGTCGAAGGCCACGGTCGGTTTGATCTTCCAGTAAGGCGTGATGCGGTAGCGCGGAATGCAGCAGAGAAACTTCCCCTCCTCCAGGGCATGCGCCTTGAGGAAAGCGTCCGCCGCCGCATCGTTGCGCAGGTCCACGGCGAAGGAGCCCTCGGGGCAGAACTCCATGATCGGACAGGTGACGCCGCGGTCCCGGGCAAGTTGCAGCGAGACGCTGTCGCGGAAAAACACGAAACGCGCACCGCTGAGCAAATCCCGGGATTCTTCATCCTTCGCCGAGGACGTGATGCAGTAGATGCCGTACGGCTTGCCCGTTTCCTTGCGCCACGTCGCGACGTCCTTCTGTGCGACCAGCGAGGGGCCGGACCCGTGCAGGAGGAAATCACACTCGGCGAACGCCGCCAGAATGTCCTCGCGACCCTGGATGATCTTCAGCCTCGGAAAGCGCCTGGCCAGCATCTCCTCCACGCCATTGCCGACGCTGGACGGCCACAGGCGCACCTCCACCTCCGGCAAATACTCCTCCAGCAAATGCAACACACCGGGAGTGTGCGCGATGTCGCCGATGTTCACCGTCTGCCACGAGGAGCGCAGGATAATCCGCGGCGTGCGCTTGTCCTGTGCACGGACGAGCGAAGTAATCGCGACGCCCAAAGTGGTGGCGAGGAACTGACGACGGGAGGCGGTCATCCGCTGTCGATAGCCAGGAAGACTCATGCCGTCCAGAGTTGCTGGCGTCATTGACCCACATGGGTGCGGGGTGCGCGTGCTCTCTGCCCGGAGAATACTCGAGTTGAGGGTTTGCTTGGCAGTCACCCGCGGCCTTAACAGCATCCCCTGCCGGCCCGCCATTCCATCGGGTTTGCCAAGGCTGGGCTCGTTCTTAACCGGGCTAAGGAATTTGTTCGGCTGGGATGATCCTCGGGCGTAGCCTGACGCCAGCTTCCGTATGTTCCCCCGCATCCGATTTCTCTTCGCCACCGCCAGCCTGCTGGCGGGTGGCCATGGGCTGGCGGGCGAGCGCGAACTCACTTTCGAGCGCGATGTCCGCCCGATTCTCAAGCACCACTGTTTTCACTGTCACGGCGAAGGCGACAAGCTGAAGGGCGGCGTGGATTTGCGGCTTCGGCGTTTCATGGAGAAGCCGTCGGAGGAAGGCTCGCGCGTCATGGTGCCGGGCCACCCGGACCAGAGCGAGATGATCAAGCTCATCCGCGAGGGCGAGATGCCGGCCAAGGGCAAACGGGTGCCGGCGGCGGAGCTCGCCATTCTCGAGCAGTGGATCGCGCAGGGTGCGAAGACCGCGCGGCCCGAGCCGGAGCAGGTTCCGAAAATCTGGATCACCGAGGAGGAGCGCGAGTTCTGGGCTTTCCAGCCGATCCAGCCGCGCTCAGTGCCGGAAATTCGAGGTCAGAAATCAGAAATCAGAAACCCCATCGACGCCTTCCTGCTGGCCAGGCTTCGGGAAAAAGGCCTCGCCTTCAATCCCGCCGCCGACAAGCCCACGCTGCTCCGCCGCGTGACGCTCGATCTCACCGGCCTGCCGCCCACTCCGGAGGAATCCGCGCTATTTCTCACCGACACCGCGCCCGACGCCTATGCACGGCTCGTCGAGCGCCTGCTCGCCTCCCCGCACTACGGGGAGCGTTGGGGCCGGCACTGGCTGGATGTCGCTGGCTATGCGGACTCGGAGGGCTACACCGCCGCCGATCTCGCGCGCCCTTGGGCCTACAAATACCGCGACTACGTCATCCGCTCACTGAATGCGGACAAGCCCTTCGATCAATTCATCCGCGAGCAACTCGCGGGCGACGAGATGGTCGCGCCGCCCTTCAAAAACCTGTCGCCCGACGCGATCGACAAACTGACCGCGACCGCCTTCCTCCGCATGGTCCCCGATGGCACCGCGAGCACCGCGCCCGCGGATCAAATCACCGCGCGCAACTCCGTGGTCAGCGAGACGCTCAAGGTCGTGTCGTCCGCGCTGCTCGGCATGACCGTGGGCTGCGCGCAATGCCACGATCACAAACATGATCCGATCCCGCAGGCCGATTATTACCGGATGCGCGCGATCTTCGAGCCGGGCTTCGATCTCGAACATTGGCGCGCACCCACGGGCCGGCTGATTTCGCTGATGACCGACGAGGAACGCACCAGGGCGGCGGAGATCGAGAAGGAGGCAAAGGTCATCGACGCGCAACGCAAGGAGAAGGAGGACGAGTTCATCGAGAAGGTGCTGACTTGGGAGCTGGAGAAAAAGCCGGAGGAATTGCGCGAGCCCTTGCGCGCGGCGTATCGCACCGCGGTGAAGAAGCGCACGCCCGAGCAACTCGCGCTGCTCAAGGACCACCCGACGATCAACCAGCTCACTGGCGTTTCGCTCTATCTCTACGACCGCACCTACCACACCAGGCACCAGGCGGAGTTGAAAAAGTTCACCGACCAGTCGGCGGAAATCCGCCAGCGCAAGCCGATCGAGGAATTCATCCCGGCGTTCACCGAAACGCCCGCCGCCGTGAAGCAGCCGCCCGCGACCTTCCTCTTCTCGCGCGGCGATCCGCTCCAGCCGCGCGACCGGCTTGCGCCCGGCGAACTCACGGTGCTCGCGTCTTTTCATCCGAGCACGATCCCGGAAACCCAGCCCACGCAGCCCACGACCGGCCGCCGCCTCGCGTTCGCGCAGAGCCTCACCGATGGACAGCATCCGCTGACCGCGCGCGTGCTGGTCAATCGCGTGTGGCATCACCATTTCGGTCGCGGCATCGTCGGCTCGCTCGGAGATTTCGGCCATCTCGGCGACCGTCCGACGCATCCCGAATTACTCGACTGGCTGGCGAGTGAGTTCGCCGCCAAGGGCTGGAGCCTGAAGGCGCTGCACCGGCTCATCCTCACTTCGGCGGCCTATCGGCAAACGTCCACCCGCGACGCACAGAAGGACCGCCTCGATCCGGACAACCTCCTGCTCGGGCGCATGAACTCCCGTCGGCTCGAAGCCGAGACGATCCGCGACGCGATGCTCGTCGTGAGCGGAAAATACCACGCGAAGATGTTCGGCGCGCCCGTGCCGGTGATGCCCGACGACGACGGCCAGATCGTCCTCGGGGTGGACACCAACGACACCGCCGGGCGACCGACCGGCAAGTTCGTGCCGCTCCAAGGCGAGGAATTCCGCCGCAGCCTTTACGTGCAGATGCGCCGCAGCAAACCGCTCGGCATGCTCGAGACCTTCGACCTCCCGCGCATGGAACCCAACTGCGAACTGCGTAACGCCTCGACCATCGCCCCGCAGTCGCTCGCCATGATGAATGGCGAGTTCACCCTCGCGCAGTCGAAGTTTTTCGCCGAGCGGGTCGTGCGCGAAGCCGGCGCGGATCCAGGCGAGCAGGTGAAACGCGCGTGGCCGCTCGCCTTCGGCGCCGCGCCATCGGAAGCAGCGTTGAAGGACGCCGTCGAATTCCTCGGCAAGCAGACCGCCTATTTCGAGAAGAACCCGGTGAAGCCCGCGCCGGTCGGCAAGGGCAAGGAAGCGCCGCCCGCCGGACCGCCGCTGCAGGCGCTGGCCACCTTTTGCCAGGCGCTGCTTACCGCCAATCAATTCCTGTATGTCGATTGATCCGTTCGTCCCGCTGTTTTTCAAAAGCAGAGGCGCGGAGACGCAGAGGACGCGGAGAAAAAGACAGTGGCACAACTCCGTCATTCTCTGCGCTTTTTGCGTCTCCGCGCCTCTGCGTTTAATCCCCTGACCACCATGAACCCGAACCCCTGCGGCTGTCTCACCCGCCGCCATTTCCTCAACCGCGGCGCGTTCGGTCTTGGCGGTTTTGGCCTCGCGTGGCTGCTGCAACAGGACGGCCTGCTCGCCGCACCGGAGAAACCGATGCTCGAAACGCCGCACTACGATCTGCTGCCCAAAAAGCCCCTCTTCGCCCCGCGCGCCAAGGCGATGATCTCGATGTTCATGCAGGGCGGCCCGAGCCATATCGACCTGTTCGATCCCAAGCCGGAACTGAGCAGACTCGACGGCCAGAAATTTCCCGGCGAGGTGAAGTATGACGACTCCGCGCACGCCAGCACGAAGTGCCTGGGCAGTCCGTGGAAATTTCAAAAGCACGGCCAGTGCGGCATGGACGTGAGTGAACTGCTCCCGAACTTCGCCGGCATCGTCGATGATGTGACGCTGCTGCGCGGCATGCAGACCGGCGTGAACAACCACGGCCAGTCGATCTACGCGCTGCAAAATGGCCGCCACCTCGGCGGGCGTCCGACCATCGGGAGCTGGCTGGCCTATGCGCTCGGCTCGGAATCGCAGGAACTGCCCGCCTACGTCGCGCTCACCGATCCGCGCAGTCTGCCGGTCCTCGGCGTGGAAAATTGGACGAACGGCTGGCTGCCCTCGATCTTCCAAGGTACCGCGGTGCGTGCGAAAGAGCCGCGCATTCCCAATCTGGACGCCGCGCCCTACCTGCGCGGCGAAGCGCAGGAAAACTATCTCGGCTTCCTCGACAAACTGAACCGCGAGCATCTCGAACGCCGCCCCGGCGAAACCGATCTCGAAGCGCGCATCGCCAGCTACGCGCTCGCCGCCAGGCTCCAGACCGCGGCGAAGGAAGCGCTCGATATTTCCGGCGAAAGCGCGGCGACCAAGAAGCTCTACGGCATCGACGAAAAGGCGACCGGGGATTTCGGCACGCGCTGCCTCATCGCGCGGCGGATGGTCGAGCGCGGCGTGCGCTTCGTCCAGCTCTTCACCGCGAACCAGACGTGGGATCACCATCGCGGGATCGTCGGCAGCCTGCCCGCCGCCTGCAAATATGTGGACAAGCCCGCGGCGGCGCTCGTCACCGATCTCAAGGCGCGCGGTCTGCTCGACACGACCATCGTGCACTGGGGCGGCGAGATGGGCCGGCTCCCGGTCATTCAATACGAGGGCGCCCGCGATGTGGTCGGACGCGATCACAACACCTACGGCTTCTCGATGTGGGTCGCCGGCGGCGGCTTCAAGGGCGGCATGACCTACGGCGAGACCGACGAGTTCGGCCACAAGGCGGTGAAAGACATCGTGAATCACCACGACTATCACGCGACGGTCTTGAAGCTCTTCGGCCTCGACCACGCCAAACTCGCCTTCAAACGCAACGGCGGCGACGTCTCGCTGACCGACAACCAAGGCGGACGGATCGTCACCGACGTGCTCGCGTAGAACTCCTCATGAGCCAGGTCAAAAACTTCGGCGCCCTCGGCGACGGCCAGCACGACGACACGGAAGCCATCCGGCATTGCCTCACCCAGGGCGATGGCTCGCTGCAGTTCTCGCGCGGCAAATATCGCATCACCTCCACCATCGAAGTCCCGCTCGCGACCCGCGGCCGTACCGCCGTCTTCGGCGACGGCGGGGTGGCCACGCTCATCATGGATGCGCCCGGTCCGGCCCTGCGTTTCCTCGGCAGCCACGGCGGCAATGCTTTTCCCGACACCTTCCAGCCCGGCGTGTGGGAATCGGAGCGCATGCCCACGGTCACGCAGCTCGAGATCCTCGGCGGACACGACGAAGCGATCGGCCTCCAGTTCGAAGGAACGATGCAGGCCACCGTCTCCGGCGTGCTCATCCGCCGCTGCCGCTACGGCATCCACCTCGTGAAGCGCAACCGCAACGTCCTCATCGCCAACTCCCACATCTACGACGGCCGCGGCCCGGCGATTGGGATCTATTTCGACGGCGTGAACCTCCACCAGACGAACATCGTCGGCTGCCACATCAGCTATCAGCGGCACGCCGGGATCAAGATCCAGCGCAGCGAGATTCGCAACCTCCAGATCACCGGCTGCGACATCGAATACAACTTCGACCCCGCCGCGCCGGACTCCGCCGACGTGTGGATCGACAACCGTGCAGGCACCGTGCGCGAAGGCACAATCACCTCCTGCACCATCCAGGCCAGACGCAGCCCCGGCGGCGCGAATGTTCGCATCGAAGGCGCACCCGACGAACTCGCGAAAAGCGCCGGCCTGTGGACCATCGCGAGCAACATTATCCAGAGCCAGGAGATCAACCTCCTGCTGCGCTCCTGCCGCGCGGTCGTCGTCAGCGGCAATTCCTTCTGCTCCGGGTTCGAGCGCTCGATCATCGTTGAAAAGTGCCGCAACATCGCCCTCGGCACGAACACCATCGACTACAATCCCGACTACGGCGGCGACCGCACGGACGGCATCACGATTACCGACTCAGCCGCATGCACCTTGACTGGCTTGATCGTCGAGTCCGTGCGCGCCGGTTCTTCCGAAACCGGAGGCGCGATCCACATCGCGCGCTCCAGCGAAATGACGCTCACCGGCTGCCAGATCATCGACCCCATGCATCGCGGCGTGCATCTCGATACCGTCCGCAACTCGGTGGTCAGCGGTTGCACCGTGCTCTCTCGCAAAGCGTCCCCCACGCTGCGCGAAGCGATCCTCGCGCAGAAATGCGGTCCCGATGTGCTCCTCCAGGGAAATCTGCTGGGCAAAGGCGCGCGGGGCGATCTGGTCGTCGAAGGCGGCGCACCGACTGCGAGTGGAAACGGGTCCAGCGCCTAGTTCTCCTTCGTGACAGGTTTCTTTTGTACTCCGGGCTGAGGCCGTGAAGCGCGGGCTTGCGGGTTTTGCAGAAATTCGACGAGGTCGCTCATGCCGAGATGGGCACGAACCGACAACCGATTCGCGAAAGTCTTAAGGAGAGAGCCGCTCGATCTTCCACGCCCCGGCGCTTTGCGTCGTATAACGCAGGCGGTCATGGAGGCGGCTCCGGCGACCCTGCCAGAATTCGACGGTCTGCGGCGTCACGCGATAGCCGCCCCAATGCGGCGGCAAAGGAATTTCCAATTCGCCGTATTCCGCGAGAGCCTCCGCAAATTGGCGTTCCAGTTGATCTCGATTCGCCACCACCGTGCTCTGCGCCGAAGCCCAGGCCCCGATCCGGCTGCTCGCCGGGCGGGAGTGAAAATAGGCCGCGGATTCCTCGGGCGAAACTTTCGTCACCGTGCCGGTGACATTGACCTGGCGCTCCAGCGCACCCCACCAAAACGTCAGCGCGGCCCGCGGATTCGCCGCGAGTTGCCGGCCCTTCGCGCCGTCGTAGTTCGTAAAAAAGGTAAAGCCGCGCTCGTCGCAAATTTTCAGGAGCACCGTGCGCGTCCACGGCTGTCCCCCGGCATCCGCCGTGGCCAGGGTCATCGCGTTCGGTTCGATCAACTGCTGCGCCGTGGCCTCCGCAAGCCACGCGTTGAACTGCCGCATCGGGTCGGGATCGAGAGCACTGCGCCGGAGCCCGCGCTGGGAGTAGTCCTGGCGAAGCGCGGCGAGTTCGGCGGGCGAAAGCACGCTCACTCCTGGTGCGGCGGCAATTCGACGATCTCGAACCAGTACTTTTCCAGCGTCTGGAGAATATCGACGAGCGCCTCGAAGGTCACCGGCTTCACGATGTAGCTGTTCACACCGAGATCGTAGCTCTTGTAAATGTCTTCGTCCGCTTTCGATGTCGTCAGCACGCAGACCGGGATCTGCCGCAACTCCGGATCGGTCTTCAACTCTTTGAGCACCGTGCGCCCGTCTTTGCGCGGCATGTTGAGATCGAGCAGGATCAGACCCGGGCGCGGCGCAGCGGCGGGCGGAGCATACGCGCCCTGCTTGCGCAGGTAGTCGAGAAGTTGCTCGCCGTTCTCCACGAACCGCACGTCATTAATCAATCGTCCTTCCTCGAAAGCTTCCTGCGTCAATCGGCGGTCGTCCGCGTCGTCATCGGCCATCAATATCGTAATCGGCATGGCGTCTCTACTCATGGGCTTGGGGTGGTGGTTGTGTCAGGGGCAGCGTCACAATGAACGCGGCGCCCTGACCCTCGGCACTCTTTGCCACAATCGTCCCCCCGTGCCTATCCGTAATTTTTCGGCAGATCGCGAGTCCGATGCCGGTCCCCTCGTATTCGCTCCGGCTGTGCAGTCGCTGGAAGACCACAAAAATTTGATCGGTGAATTTCCCATCGAAGCCAATGCCATTGTCCCGGACCACCACTTTGCAAATTTGATCCCCGGGTGGTGCGCCCGGAAATTTTCGCTCCTTCATCTGGAAAACCCGGCCTTCCACGATGACGTGCGGAATATCGCCCTCGCGCTGGAACTTAAGCGCGTTGCTGATCAGATTCTGGAACAACTGCCGCATTTGCAGGGGATCGGCCTGGACCGTTGGCAAATCGTGGACTTCCACCCGGGCTTGCTTTTGCTCGATGGTAATTTCGAGGTCCGAGATGACGGCGCGCACGATTTCGTCAAGATTGCAGTCCTCGAAAGGCTGCGCGCGGCTGGTCACTCGCGAGAGCTTGAGGAGATCCTGAATGAGCACCTGCATGCGTTGCGCCGCACTTTGCATGCGATCGAGATAGTCCAGGCCCTGGGCACTGAGCGCGTCGCCGCACTTCTCGCGCAGCCGGTCGCTGAACGCCTGGATCTTGCGCAGCGGCTCCTGAAGATCGTGCGAAGCCACGGACGCGAAATTCTGCAACTCCGCATTGCTTCGTTCGAGCTGCCCGGCGAAACGCCGCAACTGCTCCTCCGCAGACTTCCGATCATTGATGTCCGCGCTGATGCCGACCAGGCCGATGATCTCCCCGCCCATATCGCGCAGCGGCACCTTCGTCATTTGCACCCATCTCTCCTGTCCATTTCCCAGCGGCACCGGCAATTCGCGATTCAAAATGGCCTCGCCCGTCTCGACGACCGAACGGTCGTCCTCATCGAAGCGCGCCGCCTCATCCGCCGTGTAATAGTCAAATACCGTGCGCCCCGTCGTGCTGCCATCCGTCTTCGGTCCGTGGAGATCGCGATGCGCGACATTGTCGAGAATGAAGCGCCCCTCCAGATCCTTCACATAAACGTGGTCGGGGATCGTATCGATGATGCTCAACAGCAGGTTGTGCTCGGCGGCCAGCGCTTCCTCCGCCCGGCGGCGCGCGGTCACATCGCGCAGGATGAGGAAACACGCCACGACCAACGCGACGAAAGTGAACACGCTGCCGGCGAGAATGGTGACCGTGGTGGCATGGCCGTTGACCCGCGTCAGCTCCGCACGTTCGGCCAGCAGTTCGCGCTGTTCGCGATCGAAGTCGGCAAGAATCTTGCGGATTTCCAGCGTCGTCTGTTCGCTTTCGCCCTTGGCGAAAAGCTCCGCGCTGGGTTTGAAGCCCTGCGTCCGCCGGGCTTCGATTTCGGACTGCTGCTCTCCGAAGCTTCGCTGGATCATGGTCAGCAACCGCTCGATCCGCAGCGTCTGCTGCGGCGTATCGGCGGTATAAACTTTGAGCGCATTGAAATTCTCGATGATCCGCGCCTGCGCATCCTCGAAACCGCGCAGCATATTCTCGTCGCCCGTGATCAGGTAACCCCGCCGGCCGCTCTCCATCTCCATCAGGTGCCGCTGGGTGCGTTCCTGCACTTCCATCACCTCGCGCGTGCTGGCCACCCACTCCGCCATGTTGATGAACGCCCGAGTGCTGCGAAAGCTGATCAGGCCGATCACCCCGAGCATCGCGAGCACCAACCCGAACCCGAACACGATCTTCCGCCGGATGGAGAAGCGGGGCGGCTCGGGGGACGTTGGCGGCATGGGAGAAAGAGTAGCAGAGAAGGAGGGATCACCTCCCATTCACCCCAAAGCCCGCAGGATCAGGGATCGAAAGACATCCTTGGTGGGCAAAAGATTCCATGTGGGTGTGCCCGCACTGTTTCATTGCCAGGCTGGAACTGTCAGCACTCTTTTGCAAAGCAATGCGCGGCCAATCCCGCCAGCCCCAGCTTGCCCCACGTCCGGTGATTACGCATCTTCCGCCGCGTGGCCACGGCTGAACTGAAATCCTCCCTCGCGCAATTCGTCACCTTTGCGCGCTCGCTGAAGGGCGACGAGAAGAGCGAGGCGCAGACCTTTCTCGATCACCTCTTTCGTGGCTTGGGCCACGTCGGTGTTATCGAGGCGGGCGCGACCTTTGAGTTTCGCGTGGCCAAGAAGCCGGGCAGTGCGCAATTGGAACTGCTCAAAGGCGAGGATGCGAAGAAATCGAGCGGCAAGAAGTTCGCCGACCCGCTCGGCCCGAGCGCGTGCTCATCGAGATGAAGTCGCGCGGCGCGAGGTGGCGCAAATTGTTTTCTGTAAATTGAGCGCGGGTTAGGCGGAGGGCGGGTTTGAAGGGTTCATGTCGAGGTAGATTTTGGAGGAGAGCCAGTCGTCGGAGATTTCTGCGAGGACGGCGCAGGTCAGGCGGAGGAGGGAGGCTTCGTTTGGGAAGATGGAGGCGACGCGGGTGCGGCGTTTGAG
>Ga0105047_10001537_pt1 | contig 41435 bp, 32 predicted proteins | sample MAT04_FD_78384 | JGI IMG/M metagenome (GOLD analysis project Ga0105047, IMG submission 78384) | Freshwater microbial communities from Lake Fryxell liftoff mats and glacier meltwater in Antarctica - MAT-04 (megahit assembly) | ecosystem: Environmental > Aquatic > Freshwater > Ice > Liftoff...
ACGCAGCGTGATCGAACGGGCGTCGAGGGTGATAAGCTCGCGGTCGACCACCACGTCGAGGTTGTCGAAGGGCGCCGGCGGATCGGGATCTGGATCGAAGATGCCGCCGAAGGGAATGAGACCGCCACGGCGGCGAGGAACACGAAGCGTGCTCTCATCGGGATGTTACTGTCAACGGGGTGCACGATGACCGCGCTCGGCTGCGTGAATGACGCGGAAGTGGTGGGGGAGTGTGTTCCCGATGGCGAGGCGCATCTTGTTCACGATCGAAGCGCGAGCGCGCGTGTGGGTCTGCTCGACGGTCGAATCCTCGTTTCGTGGGTAGAGAGCACGAGCCGGGTGGGTGAGGACGGCAGCCCCGAGTGGGCGTTTCGCATCACCTGGCTGCGACCGAATGGAGACCTCGGTGAAGACGAGTTCGTGGGCTACCGGCGCGGGTCTGGGGACAACTGGGTACGCGACGGCGACGCCCTCGTGACCGCGATGGGCGGCGTGACCCTCGAGCCTGAGCCGCTTCCGGTGCGCCTCGAGGACCGGCTGAGCCTCGTCCGAACGAGACCTGCACTCCCTTCTGAGATCACGCGGGTCGCGCTCCCACTCACCCCATACCGCTCGCATGACTGTGAGTTCTGTTCGGTGGTGGGCAACAGCACGTCGGGCGCGTCTGCCGGCCGGGACGCGCTGTTCCCTATGCTCGCCACCCGCGCGGGCGGGGTGGCGGCCATCGGAGGAATTCCCGAGCGGTGCCTTTCCATCTACGGGTCGGACTGGGAGCCGATGCTGTTCGGCGCGGTTGAAGCCACGGTGTTTACCCGGGCGTCGTGTATCGACGAGCGCGAGCGGTACCCGAATTCCTTCGGGCTGGTGCGCCGGTCGGACGGGAACATCGGCATGCTGCACCGGGTCGGGACGCCGGTGGCCGGTGGGTATGTCCACTACCTGGCAGTCGATGGAACGGGTTCCATCACTGTTCCCCAGACCCTGGTCGGATCCGACGAGCAAGGCACGATGGCTGACTCGGGCTTCGATCTACACGGGGTGCCGCTCGGCGAGAGTGGAGTGCTATTTCGAGAGCTCTCGGATGGGCACCGGTCCGACAGCTACATGCTCTGCTATCGACTCCGCACCTTCGAGGAGGATGGCAGTGGGGCCCACGACATTCCGTTCCAGCTCGCGTGCATGCGCTCGGCACGGGTCACGCGCTCGGCGCGCCTCCTGGAGCTGTCCAACGGATACGCGGCACTCGCGTGGGCCGAGCGACCGCGCTTGGGGCAGAACGACAACCTGACGCAGATTACCCTCGACACCCCTTGGGACGAGGGCATCTATCTCACCATGATTCGCCCCGACGGTAGGCGAGGCAGCGAGATAGTGCGTGTCACCAGCGACGTATCCACGATCATTGGGACGGCGCTCGACCGACGAGCGGACACCTCGGGTCCCTATCCCGGTGACATGACGGTCAGCGCCGCCAGCGAGGGCAACCACGTCGTACTCGCCTGGCGCGACGAGCGGGTGGATGCGCCTGGGATCTACATCCGCTCCTACACCTGCTCCGTCACCGAGTAGCGCTGCTCGTGGTAGGCGAATCGAACGCTTCCTCAGGCCACGCCAGGCTCAGCTCGAAGCGTGGGTATTCGCTGGGGACGATGGTGCCCTTGCTGATCGCGTCGATCACGAAGGGCAACAAGCGATGCTCGACCCCTTGGATGCGGGCGTGAAGCGTCGCTGCGTCGTCGGTCGCGTGCACTGGGACCGCGCCCTGCGCGAGGATGGGTCCGGTGTCCACGCCCGCATCCACCAGGTGCACGGTGCACCCGCTGATGCGCACGCCCTTGGCGACCGCTTGCGCTGGCCCGTCCGTGCCCGGGAACGAGGGCAGGAGCGCGGGGTGCACGTTCACGATGCGGTAGGGGAACCGCTTCAGCATCGCGCTGCCGACGATCCGCATGAAGCCCGCGAGGACCACGAGCTCGGGCGCGTGCGCGTGGACGGCGTCGGCGAGCGCGGCGTCCCAGGCGGAGCGATCCTCGAACGCCTTGGGGGAGACCACCTGGGTCGGGATGCCGCGGTCGGCCGCGAACGCGAGCGCCTCGGCGCTCTGGCGATCGGAGATCACCGCGGCGATCGACGCGGCGCAGCGCCCTTCATCGATGGCGGCCGCGATGGCCTTGAGGTTGGAACCGCGACCGGAGCAGAGGACGACGAGCTTCACCCGCGGCTTCTAGCCGACGTCGCGCGCGCTGACCACGCCGCAGCGATCGGAGCCCGATCCGTCGCGTGAACCTGGTAGGCTCGCGCCCGTGAATCGTGACGGATCCGGCAAGCAGACGCCGCCGAAGGGCTCCCGCCGGCGTGCTCCGGACGACGCGGAGCGCACGGCAGCGAAGGAAGCCCCCGAGGTCTCCGCGCCTTTCCTCGCGTCGATCCTCGACCACGTCGCGCAGCCGGTCTTCGTCAAGGATCAGGACTATCGCTTCGTCCTGGTGAACCGCGCGTTCGAGAACCTCCTCGGCCATCCCCGCAACGCCATCTTGGGGCAGACGGACTACGAGTACTTCCCCAAGACGGAGGCCGATTTCTTTCGCGAGGTCGACCGGGACGTCTTCAAGAGCGGCCAGGCCACGGTGATCCCCGAAGAGCCCGCGACCGACGCGCTGGGGAACGTGCGCAAGCTGCGCACCATCAAGAGCCCCATCCGCGATCGGGACGGGCACGTGACCCACGTCGTCGGGGTGATCACCGATTTGAGCCAGGTCCGCGCCGCCGAGGAAGAACTGCGACGGACCCGCGGCACCGTCACGGGCGCGTCCGAAGAGAGCCAGCTCTTGATCGAGTCCGCCCACCAAGCGCTCCTGCGCAAGGAGCGCCTCGCGGTGCTCGGACAGCTCGCGGGCGGCCTGGCCCATCAGATCCGAAACCCCCTGGCCGCCATCTCGACCGCTGCTGCGATCTTGCTCAAGCGCCTCGACCTCACCAAGGATCCCGACGTGCAGCAAGCGCTGGTGGCCATCCGCGAGGAGGTGCGCGAGGCCAACCGGATCATCACCGATCTCCTCGACTACGCCCGTATCAAGCCTGCGAGCAAGGAGCGGATCTTCGTGCACGATCTGCTCGACGCGGTGATCGAGCAGCTGCACGTCCCCGAGACGGTGGTGATGGAGCGCGTCGAGGACGAGGAGCTCGAGGTGCTGGCCGACGCCCGGCAGCTGCGCGACGCGGTGGGGAACCTCGTGCGCAACGCGCTCGAGGCGATGCCGAACGGCGGCAAGATCCGGCTGAGCGCACAGGCCGACGGGCTCGACGTCGTCATCGCCGTGGAAGACTCGGGGCCGGGCCTTCGACGCGATGTGATCAGCCGGCTCTTCGAGCCGCTGGTGACGAGTAAACCCCTGGGCCTCGGCCTGGGGCTGACGCTGGCGCGCGCGCTGGTGGAGAACCAAGGCGGCGCGCTGCGCGCAGGGACCAGCCGCGGTGGGGGCAAGGGCGCCCGCTTCGAAGTGCGCTTGGCCCGCGCCACCGACTGAAGCTCGGTGCGCCGATTTCTTTACCTACGGGCCGACGCTCTTCGATGCTCGGGCGGTGCGCCCCACCCTCGCGTCCCTGGTCTCGATCGTCGCGCTGACCGCGCTCCTCACACCCTCGCTCAGTCGCGCGCAGGACTGTGTTCACGACGACGCGCTGGCTCGGGCGGCCGCCGAATTGGTGGCGCGGGGCACGACGCCGAGCGCTCCCGAGATCCTGGACGCGGCCCGACGCGAGGGCTCCGACGCACCGACGGTGCACGGCCTCCGAGTGCACGGCGAGGCGCGCGCGGCGCAGGTGACGACGTGGCTCGCGCGCCTCGCGACCGGTGACAGCCCGCTCGCTTGCGCCCATGCCGACACCGACGAGGGCGCGCTCTGGTTGGCGGCGCCGCGCCTCGGTGCGCTCACCGTGCTCTCGACCGATCCGGTGCGGGTGCGCGCCACCTTTGTGGTCTCGACGGGTGCCGCGGTGCTCTATGTGCTCGATGGGCGCGGAGAGACCTCCGCGTACGAGGTCGCGGGATCGCCCACCGAGATCGAACTGCCCGAAGACCTCTTGGCACCGCTCTCGCTGCAGCTGGTGGCCGCGCGCCCCGAAGGACCGCGTCCCGTCGCGGAGCGCACCGTGGGCACCGCCCGAGAAGAAGCGCCGCTCGCGGAAGGGGCGAGCCTCGAGCGCGTCATCGGGGCGATGCGCGCCCGCGCGGAGGTCTTGCCGCTGCGGACCAGCCACCTCTTGGCCCGGGTGGCCCAGCACCACGCCGAGGCGGTGTGTCGCGAAGGTCGGGTGGCGCACGTGCTCGACGAAGGCGACGCCGAACGTCGTCTCGAGCGCGAAGGGGTCGTCGCGCGTCACGTGGGCGAGGTCGTCGCCCGCGGGCACGACGAAGCCGCGGCGTGGCGCGCGCTCGCGAGCAGCCCATCGCATCGAGGCGCGCTGCTCGACAGGCGCTTCACCGACGCGGGCCTGGGCCGCGCGACGGACAGCGAAGGACGAACCTGCGTCGTGGTGTTGCTCGCCGCCTGGCCCCGCAGGGTTCGATAGGCAGGGTTCGATAGACCAACAGGCTGCGCTCACTCCGGCCGGCGCGGCCTCGCAGTCCAGCTCGCCTTGCCGTCGGCGCGACTGGCTTTCGCCGTGCGCGGCAGGTGGATCGAGACCGTGGTCCCCACGCCGATCTCGCTCTCGAGATCGATGGTGCCGCCGTGCTCGCGCACGATGCCGTGGGCCACCGAGAGCCCCAGACCCGTGCCCTCACCCACGGCCTTGGTGGTGAAGTAGGGCTCGAAGACGTGGCCGAGCGCGTCGGGCGCGATCCCCGCGCCGTGATCCTGTACGTGGATGCTCAGCGCGCTCGGCTCGGCCTCGACGCGCACCTCGATCTTCGCCCCGCTCCGCGAAGACTGGAGCGCGTTCATCACGAGGTTGGTGACCGCCTGCTGCATCTCGATCGCGTCGATCGTCACCTCGACGCGATCCGCCGGCACCGAGAGCGCGAGCGCCACACCCTGCTTGCTCGCCAACGGGCGCAAGATGTCGAGCGTCGCGTCGGCCCACGTGGCCGCGTCGACCGACTGACGCTTCCCGGTGGGACGGCGGGCGAAGTCCAAGAGACGACGAACGATCGCCGAGACCCGATCGACGTCGTCCACGATCTTCCGTGCGGTCTCTGGAATGCGTGGCTCCGTGATCTCCCCCTGCGCGAGCAGCTGCGCGCGCACCCGCACGGCGGAGAGCGGGGTCCCTATCTGGTGCGCCACCTCCGAGCTGATCTCACCGACCACCCGGAGCCTATCGGCGTGCCTCAGCTGCTCGAGGATCGCGACCCGCGCCCCCTGCGCTTCGTCGAGCCGCGCTTGGGTCTGAAAGAGCGCGGCAGTCATCCCGTTCAGCTCGCGGCCCAAGTCGCCGATCTCGTCGCTTCCTACCTCCGCGCGCGCAGACAGGTCACCCGCACCGACCCGCCGAGCGAGTGCGCCGAGCGCGCCGAGGGGACGCGCCACGAGCACCGTGCCCAGCGCGAGCATCACCAACGTGCACACCAGCGCGAGCGCGAGCGCCGCGACCGCCGCCCGCAAATACGACGCGACGACCAGCGCGTCTTCATCGGACAGCGCCTCGACGACCCGGAGCGTGCTCGGGGTCCCAGCGCGGTCGAGCATGGGGGTATGGGTGACGAGGAAGCGCTCGCCGGCGATGACCTCGACGCTCGAGTGTGTCCTGGGCGAGGGTGGAGGGGAGTCGAGCCAAGTGATCTCGAGCCGCGCGTCGCGCTCGTTGAGATCCTCGACCAGCTCACGGGCCCGCGCGCGGCCCTCGCGCGCAGCGAGGTGCTCGAGGGCCTCGGAGACGACGCGTGACATCGTGTCGTGGTCGCGGGTGATGTCGCGCTCGTACGCGGCGACCTCGGCCCGGGCCCGGAGAAAGCCGCTGGTCGCCAGGACGAAGAACATCGCGAGGCCGACCGCGACGGTGAGCTTGGAGGTCAGGCGCATGCGTGGGCCGAGCTTGCCGTGCCGGCCGCTTGGGCGCCTGCCGCCACGTCAGCCCGTCGCCGTGCGCGCCGGCCGCGGTGTGTCCGAGAGGACCAGCGACACGATGCGCCGGAGCTCACCCGCATCGAACGGCTTGGCGATGACACACAGACAATCGAGCTGGTACGCGTTGAAGAAGACCCAGTCCTCGGGATACGCGGTGAGCAAGATGGTCCGGGGACGATGGGCCCGGCGCAGCACGCTGAACGCGCCCTCTCCCGGCATGCGCACGTCACTCAAGAGGAGATCGAAGGGCACGCCGTCGCGGTGCGCGGTGTCGAGCGCGCGGCCCAGCGCGTCACCGTCGGCGACGGCGGTGATCTGATGACCCGCGTGCGAGAGCAACATCTCGATCACCTCACGCGCGGACGTGTCGTCCTCCGCCACCAGGATCCGGGCCGGCCGCGCCTTCGCGGTGACCGTCATCGCCGGGTCCGGGCGTCGACCCGCCGGTCGCGCGCCATCGCGCTCTCGTCGGTGCCGCTCGCCCACTCTTCGCCCATCGTGCTCACCGACATCCGGCCAGCGTCCACGCCCGAGTCGGTCAGGTAGACACGCACCGCGCGGGCCCGCCGGTCACCGAGCGAGAGGTTGTACTCCTCGGTGCCCCGCTCATCCGCGCCGCCCACCAAGATCACGTTCTCTTCGGGGCGCGCACGCAAGCACGCGGCGTCGTTCGCGAGCGCCGAGCGAGCGCCGCCCTCGATGTTGTTCGAGTCGTAGGTGAAGTACACGCTCTCGAGGGTGCACGCGCCACTGTCGCCCCCGGTGCTGGCCGTGGTCGCCGCGCTGGGGCGCCGGTCCGCGCTGTCGCTGGTGCGAGCGGGCGTGGTGGTCGCGGTGGTGCTCGGAGGACCTCCGCAAGCGGTGAGCGCGAGGACGACGAAGGGAACGGTGCGAAGGGGAGCGAACACGGACATGAATGATGCCTCCTGCGACTGCCCCACCGGGCAGAGCGCACGCTGCCCTCAGCACTCGCCGTGCCAGCGTCCGGTTCGGGACGCGGGCTTGCGCGTCTCCACCATCGGAGACACGACGCGGGGTGACTCCAACACAGGGTGAGCGAGGTGGCGTGTTGGTCGTCGACGACGACGCTTCGGCCCGCGAGGTCCTCTCAGAGGCCCTGACGCTGCGAGGATTCTCGGTCGAGGTCGCCGCGTCCGGCGAGCTCGCCGCGTCGAAGCTCGCCACAGACGCGTCGCGCTTCGATGCGGTGCTGACCGATCTGAGGATGGGAGCGCTCTCGGGCTTCGACCTGGTGGAGCAGACCAAGCAGACCGCGCCCGAGCTCCCCGTCGTGGTGATCACTGCGTTCGGCTCCATCGAGCTGGCCGTCGACGCGGTGAAGCGCGGCGCGTGGGACTTCCTCACCAAGCCGTACGATCTGGAGGTCGTCATCCTCGCGCTCGACCGAGCGGTGATGAGGGCGCGCACCGTCCGTGAGCTCGCGTCCTTGCGCGAACAGGTCTCGCCCGAGGGGCGTTTGGTCAGCAAGAGCAACGCGATGCGCTCGGTCCTGAGCCAGGTCAGCAAGGTCGCGACCACCGACGCCACGGTGCTGATCACCGGCGAGAGCGGCACCGGTAAGGAGCTGATCGCGCGCACCCTTCACGAGCAGAGTCCTCGAAAAGATGGGCCGTTCGTCGCCATCAACTGCGCTGCGCTGCCCGAGGCGCTGCTCGAAAGCGAGCTCTTCGGGCACGCCAAGGGCGCGTTCACCGACGCGCGCACGGCACGGCCCGGGCTCTTCGTGAGCGCCAGCCGAGGGACGCTTTTCCTCGACGAGATAGGCGAGATGCCGCTCTCGATGCAGGCCAAGCTCCTGCGCGCGTTGGAGGAGCGCACCGTGCGACCCGTGGGCGCGGACAGGCCGGTACCATTCGATGTCCGGTTGGTGGCCGCGACGCATCGCGATCTGGAGGCCGACGTCGAGTCCAAGCGCTTCCGCCAGGACCTGTTTTACCGGCTCCAAGTGGTCGATCTGCACCTGCCGCCGCTGCGCGCGCGAGGCTCGGACGTGCTCTTGCTGGCGACCCACTTCTTGCGCAGCGCGGCGCGGCGATTCGGGCGCGAGGAGCCGACCCTGGGCCCCGAGGTCGCGGGCGCGCTGCTCCGCTATCCGTGGCCGGGCAACGTACGCGAGCTGGAGAACACGCTCGAGCGCGCGGTGGCATTGCAGGCCGGCGGCGCGCTCACGGTGGAGGACCTCCCCGAGCGGGTGCAGAAGGCCCTGCGCGAGCGATCGAGCACCCTCTCGCCCGCCGAGGAGCTCGAGCCGCTCGAGGCCGTCGAGCGTCGTCACGTGTTGCGCGTCATCGAGGCGGTCGAGGGCAACAAGAAGCTCGCGGCGGAGATCCTCGGGCTCGATCGGAGCACGCTGTACCGCAAGCTCGAGCGCTGGTCCGCACCCCACGAGTGACGCGGATCGCGGGGCGGCGGTGTCGCGTTCCGCGAGCATGTCGCGCACTGCAACACCCGGTGCGATCGGTGAGGATCCGCTGCGCGCAGTGAGCAGTCGGCACGGCATGTGCTCGGCGCCGGCCGTGATCGACGCAGTACCTTTCCCCGCCCTCCCCGCTCCCGGCTCCCGCAGCCGGCGGAGCATGTCCCTACCCGGCGCCGTCGCGCTGTTCACCATGCTCGTCGGATGCGGCGCCCACGCTGGCGAGGCGGTAGAGCCCAACGCCACTGAGCTCGCGGAGACGCCCGCTACCGAAACAGGCCACGTGAGTCTGCGCGGGCCGTCGCGCGAGTTCATCGAGGTCGAGACGATCGCAGCCGGCGCCGAGGCCCTCGAGCTGCGTCTCCCTGCGCGGGTAGTGTTTCGGGAGGAAGCGCTCGCCCGCATCGGCGCGCCGGTCTCGGGCCGGGTGATGGAGGTCCACGTCGGGGTGGGCGATCACGTGGTGGCGGGTCAGGCGCTCATCACGCTGCGCAGTCCCGAGGCGGCCGCCAGCCGCGCCTCACTCGCGAGTGGTACCGCATCCCTCAACGCGGCGAGGCGCGCCGTCGAGCGCGTCCACCGCATGATGAGCGACGGGGTGGGCACCGAGCGCGAGCTCGTGGAGACGGAGGCCCGGGTCGCCGAGCTGGAGGCCGACGTGGCCCGAGCCCGCGCGACGGTGGGTCTCTTGGGATCGGGGGGCGGGGCGACGCTCGTGCTGCGTTCGCCGCTCGAGGGCATCGTGCTCTCGCGCACCGCGACCGCGGGCGGAGCAGTCGCGGAAGGCGAAGGCCCGCTGGTGGAGGTCGGTGATCCGGGTCGCTCGTGGATCGAAGCGGATCTCTACGAGCGTGATCTCGATCTGGTTCACGACGGGGAGGCCGTGCGCGTCTCCCTCCTCTCGCACGCCGAGCCGGTCCACGGTGCCGTGGTGCGCGTAGGGGCCGTGGTGGATCCGGTCACCCGCGCGGCGCCCATCCGCATCGAGCTCGACGAGCTGATGCCCACGCTGCGCCCCGGCATGGTGGCTTGGGCCTTCGTCGCGGTGGACGACGCGGGCATCACCGTCCCGACCCGCAGCGTGCTGGTGGTCGATGGCCGGAGCTACGCCGTCTTCGTCGAAGAGGAGGACGGCGCGTTCGTACGACGCTCGGTCGAGATCGGCTCGAGCATCGGTGAGCGGGTGCAAATTCGCAGCGGCTTGATGCCCGGCGACCGGGTCGTGGTGCGCGGCGCGCTGCTGCTCGACGGTGCCGCCGACTTTCTCCTCTAGGCCGCTCGGCCTGCTCATTTTCGGTGGATCTCGATCCGCCTCGCGCTCCTCGCCGAGTGCGGTGTCCGGCTGGGCGTGACGGCGTCCCCTTCGCGCTCACCCGGACCTCGCGCTCACCATGAATCCTGTCGCGGCCTCGCGCCGCGCTGCGGAGGTACGTCTTGCTCGAGTCCCTGGTTCGCTTCTGTGTGCAGCGTCGGCTGCTGGTCGTGGTGATGACCGCGGGCGTCGCCGTCTACGGCTTCACCGCCTACCGGCGCACCCCCGTCGAGGCCTTTCCCGACGTCACCAACCTGCAGGTCAACGTCGTGGCCCGGCTGCCAGGGTTGGCGCCTCCCGAGATCGAGCGGCAGGTGACGATTCCCCTCGAGCGCGCGCTGAACGGGACACCGCATCTGTTGCGGATGCGGAGCGAGAGCCTCTTTGGTCTCTCGCTCGTGTACCTGACCTTCGAGGACGGCGCGGATCCCTTCGAAGCCCGCACTCGGGTGTCCGAGCGCATCGCCACCGCCGAGCTCCCCGACGGCGTGGTCGCCGAGCTCGGCCCCGAGGCCACACCGCTCGGACAGGTCTTTCAGTACCACGTGGTCAGCGATCGCCACGACCTGCACGCGCTTCGCTCCGAAGAGGAGTGGGTCATCGGGCCCTACTTGCGGCGCACCCCAGGGGTCGCAGACGTGGTCACCCGCGGCGGCTTTCTTCGGGAGGTGCACGTAGAGGTGGATCCCGCGCGCCTGCGACGCTTCGATCTCACCATCGAGGACGTGAGCGAGGCGGTCGAGCGCGCTAGCCTCAACGTCGGCGGCGGCATGCTGCCTGTCGGCGAACAGCAGCTCGTCATCCGGAGCGTCGGCGCGTTCACGGAGCTATCCGAGGTGCGCTCGGTCTTGGTGGCGCACCTGGGCGGGACGCCGATTCGTCTCTCGGACGTGGCCACGGTCATGCTCTCGCACACTCCCCGGCAGGGCGCGGTCGGACACGATCACGACCGCGACGTGGTGGAAGGCGTGGTGTACCTGCGGCGCGGTGAGAACCCCTCGACGGTGCTCGACGGAATCCATCAGCGCATCGACGAGCTCAACGGCGGGATGCTGCCCGAGGGCATGCGCCTGGTGCCCTTCTACGATCGCAGTCGGCTCGTCAATCTCACCCTCTCCACGGTGCACCACAGCCTGCTCGAAGGGGCGCTCCTGGTGGTGGGCTTGGTTTGGCTCTTCGTGCGCAGCTTCAAAGCGTCGCTGGTGGTGGGGATCGTGATCCCGCTCTCGGTGCTGGTCGCGTTCATCGGCCTGGATCTGGTGGGTCTGCCCGCGAACCTGATCTCGATGGGAGCCATCGACTTCGGCATCCTGGTCGACGGCGCAGTGATCCTCGTCGAGAACGTGGTGCATCACCTGCGTCACGATCGGCACCGCACCGAGGCCGAGGTCGAGCAGGTGATCATCAAGGCCGGCGTCGAGGTGGCGCGCCCCACCCTGTTTGCCATGGCGATCATCATCGCCGCCCTGGTCCCCGTCTTCAGCTTGCAGAGCGTCGAAGGCCGCATCTTCCGCCCGCTCGCGCTGACCTACACCTTCGCGCTGATCGGGGCGCTCGTCTTCGCGCTCACCACCGTCCCCGCGCTCGCGACCTACGCGCTCAAGCGAGGCGCCATCGGCGCGGACCCGCAGTGGATCGAATCGGTCCGCCGGGGCTACGAGCGACTGCTCGCCGTGCTCCTGCGCGTCCCTCAACTCGCCATCGCGTTGGTCGTGCTGCTGCTGGGTGGCGCGGCGCTCGCGGCACCGCACCTGGGCAGCGAGTTCCTCCCCGATCTCGACGAGGGGGATCTCTTGGTCTTCGTCGAGCTGCCGACGAGTACGTCGCTGAGCAACGGGCAAGACATCCTCGCCGCGCTCCGAGAGCGGGTGTTGACCGTCCCCGAAGTGAGCGAAGTCGAGACCCAGCAAGGACGTCCCGAGGACGGCACCGACAACGAAAGCGTGAACATGGCGGAGATGCCCATCCGGCTTCGCCCGCGCAGCGAGTGGCGCGAGGGCATGACGACGGAGGGCCTCATCGAAGAGGTGCGCGCGCTGCTCGAAGAGGTCCCGGGCGTTCGCTTCACCTTCTCGCAGCCCATGCGCGACAACGTCGAGGAGGCCATGAGCGGGGTGCGCGGCAAGGTGGTGCTCAAGATCTACGGCGACGATCTGGAGGTCATGCGCGCGACGTTGATGCAGGCCCTCGAGGTGCTCGGGCACATCGACGGCATCGTCGATCTCTCGCTCTACCGAGATCGAAGCGTGCCCCAGTTGGAGATCCGCCCGGATAGAGACGCGCTGTCCCGCGCGGGCGTCGACATCGCCTCGTTCCAGGCGACGGTAGAGACCGCGCTGGGTGGTCGGGTGTTGGGCGAGGTGTGGGAGAGCGGTCGCTCGGTCCCGATTCGTTTGCGGATGGCGCGGGCCGAGCGCAGCGATCCGTCGCACGTCGCCGATCTGCCCGTCGCCATCGAGGGCGGCTCGTTCTTGCCGCTCTCGGCGCTGGCCGAAGTGGCGATCGCCCCGGGACGTGCCTCGATCAATCGAGAGAATGGCGTCCGCTCACTGGCGCTCAAGTTCAACGTCGAGGGACGCGATCTCGGCTCGGTCATAAGCGAAGCGATGGCCGCGGTGCACGAGAACGTGCCCTCCCCCGAAGGCCACTACATGGTCTGGGCGGGCGAGTTCGAGAACCAGGCCCGCGCCGTCGAGCGTCTCTCGGTGGTGGTGCCCATCTCGCTCCTCTTGGTGCTCGCGCTCCTCTTCGGTGCACTCGGTTCGTTCCGCCCTGCGGCCTCGGTGCTGGTCGTCGCGCCGGTCGCGGCGACCGGTGGGGTGTTCACGCTGCTCTTCGCGGGCGTGCATCTGTCGGTGAGCGCCGCGATCGGCTTCATCGCGCTCCTGGGCCAAGTGAGCCTCGCCGCGCTCTTGATCTTGGGCGCCATCGAGACCCGGCGCCTCGGGGGGATGCCCACACTGCAGGCAATCCAAGAGGGTGCGTCCGCGCGCTTTCGCGCGGTCGTGCTCACCGCGTTCTTGGCGATGCTCGGCCTGATGCCGATGGCGATGTCCAACGGGGTCGGCAGCGAGACCCAGCGTCCCTTCGCGCTGGTCTTGATAGGCGGCCTTGGCACGACGCTCTTGGTGGTGCTCTTCGTCTTGCCCGTGCTCTACGCGTGGGTGGCCGAGAAGAAGAAGCCTGGCGACGAGGGTGAGGAACGAGTGGTGGGTGACGGGTCACCCGTGACTGCGGTGGTGCTCTTGCTCGCCTGCGCCTTCGCTGCACCATCGCTCACACCGTCGCTCGCCCACGCCCAATCCAGGCCCGACACGATCACGCTGGACCAAGCGCTGGAGTGGGCCGGGCGAAGCCCGACGGTGCGCGTTGCGGAGGCCCGCGCAGAGATAGCCCGCGCCGGCATCGCTCATGCGGGCGACTACGAGAACCCCAGCTTCGCCTGGCAGGGCTGGTTCACGATCGACGGCTTCAACGACGCCTGGAATGGCTACCAGCACACGTTCGCGCTGGGGATCCCTTTGGCGGTCGGTGACCCGATGAGCGCCCGCAGCCGCGTCGCCGAGCTCGAGGCCGACGCCGCGGACGCGCGCATCGGCGTCACCCGCGTCGCGCTCGCTCGCGTGGTGGCAGACGCGTTCTTCGAGGCGCTCGCCGCCGAGACCCAAGCCCAGGCGTACCAGCGGACGGTGGATGAGCTGAACACGCTCTTGGCGATCGTCACCGCGCGCGCGGGCGCGGGCGATCGGAGCCGTTACGACGTGCTCCGCGTCGAGCTCGAGGTCGCCCGCGCCGAGGCCGACCGTATCGCCGCGAGCAGCCGAGCGCTGTCTGCCGCACGGGCATTGGGCGTGCTCCTCGGTGAGCCGGGCTGGGCCCCGACGCCGAGCGCCGCGTTGGATGCGACCTTGATCGACACCGACACGCACGACGACTCGGCGATCGATCGTCTGGCGGCGCACGTGGCCGTGTCGCGCGCCATCGACGCACGACGCGCCGACGTCGAGCGCGAGCGCCGCGAGGCCATCCCCGTTCCCGTGCTGGGCCTGGGCTATGGATTCGCGACCGACGCCTACGCGAGCGCGCTCATGGTGAGCCTCGACATCCCGCTACCGGTCTTCGATCAGAACGGCCGCGCCGTCGACGTCGCGCTGGCCGAGGTCGGCGCGGGTGAGGACGAGCTCACGGCGATCGACCGTCTAGCGCAGGCACGGCTGGCCCGTGCGCACGCCGATGTCGAGCAGCTGCGCGGCGATCTCACCCGCTTCGATCACGAGGTGCTCGAGCGTAGCGCGCCCTTGCGCGCGATGACGGAGGCCGCCTACCGCTCTGGCGCGGCCAGCGTGCTCGAGCTGGTGGACGCCGCCCGCACCGCGAACGGGATCGAGCTCGATCGCATCGAGCGTCTGGTGGCGCTCCGGACCGCCGAGATCGAGCTCTTGGATGCGCGCGGCGAGCTCGGTCGCTGACGCGTCAGCGCGCCGCGTTCGGGCGTAGCCCGAGCGAGTCGAGCGCGTCGCGGAGATCATCGAAGCTCTGCACCTTGAGGCCCACCCCAAACGCGATGGTCGCCGCCGCCATGCGCGCGGCGTGGAGGCGCGAGACCAAGAACAGGCGACTGCCCCCGCTCTTGCGGAATGCATCGAACCATCGCGACCCGGCGCTGATCGCCGAAGGCTCGAAGGTCTTGAGGTCCGTCTGATCCATGATCCAGGTGGGATCCTTCAGGCGCCCCAGCACCGAGCCGAACTGGGCGCACTGGTCCTCTGCGAGCATCCGGGTCACGTGACCGACCATCGTGGTCAGCACGACGTTCGGGCCGATCTGGGCAGTCTCGATACTGCCTAGGGTGCCTCGTTGTGGTGTGGCGCGTGCCATGCGGAGGGCGAGCATGGATCGGATCCTCGAACGAGATCATCCGGAAAGTTGTCGTTCGCGCCCCGAGTCTGGAAAGGTCCAGAAAAAGGAGGCGAGCATGCCGAGATTGCGTCCGTCAGTGCTGTACACGATGCCTACGTGGAAGGGTTCATCGCTACCGAGCCGTGAGGCCGTGGCCAAGAGCCTGCTCTGTCCCTTCCCCGAGGTGACCAACCCCAACGTCGTGAGCGCGCACCTGCACGCTCTGGACTGGCTCGACCGCTTCACGGTCCACTCGGAGCCGAGCTGGGTGCCGCGCGCCAAGCGAGCCCGCATGACCTGGATGGTCGCCGGCTTCTATCCGACCTGCGATCTGTCGCGCCTCTGCATCGCGACCGACTACCTGTCGTGGGCGTTCGGCCTGGACGACGTCGGCGACGAGACGGCGATTGGCGAGCGCCCCGAGCGCCTGCTCGAACTCTTCGGCCGTTTCGAGGATGTCTTCTCGGGTCGCAGCGCTGCTGGCAATCCGCAGGCCGAAGCGCTGGACGACATCGTGACTCGACTCGCGAAGGTCGCGACTCCGGACAAGCTCGAGGCCTTCGCGGCGGGCAACCGCGCCTACTTCGGCGCCATGCTGTGGGAAGCCAACAACCGCCATGGGCGCATGGTGCCCGACGAAGGCACCTACCTGATGCTCCGCCCCGCGGCGGGCGCCGTGCCTCCGTTCTTCGCGATGGTGGAGCCGCTCGAGGGAATCGAGCTCACGGACGAGCTGCGCCAACACCCTGGCATCACCAACTTGGTGCGCCTGGCGGGCGGCATCGTGTGCTGGACGAACGATGTCCTCTCGTACGAGAAGGAGCGCGCCAAGGGTGACGTGCACAACCTCGCGTACATCTACGAGCATCACCGCGGCCTCTCACCCGCGCGCGCGCTCGCCGAAGCCGTGGGCTTCAACAACGCGTCGGTCGCCGACTTCATCGAGGAGCAGGAGAAGCTCCCGTCGTTCGGCGCCGCCCAGGACGTCGAAGTGAAGCGCTACGTCGCGACGCTGCGCTCCATGATCCGAGTCACCCTCGATTGGACGCTCGGCTCACCACGCTACAGCGAGACGGACTGACCGCGGCGGCGCTGCTATCCTCCGCAGCCCATGGACCGCACCCTCTTCTCCGAAGAGCACCACCTCTTCCGCCAAGCGTTCAAGCAGTTCCTCGATCGCGAGGCCAAGCCCCACTACGCCGCGTGGCGAGAGGCGGGGTGCGTCGATAGAGAGGCCTGGCGCAAAGCGGGCGCCGCCGGATTTCTCTGCCCTTGGCTGGAGGAGAAGTACGGCGGCGCCGGCGGAGACTTTCTCCACTCGGTAGTGATCATGGAGGAGATGGCGCGCTCCTATGATCCGGGCTTCGCCATCTCGCTGCACTCCGACATCGTGGTGCCGTATCTGCACAGCTTCGGAAGCGATGAACAGAAGCAGCGCTGGCTCCCGGGGTGCGCGAGTGGCGAGCTCATCACCGCGGTCGCGATGACCGAGCCGGGCACCGGCTCCGATCTCGCGGCCATCGCCACCACCGCACGCAAAGACGGCGAACACTACGTCCTGAATGGCGCCAAGACCTTCATATCCAATGGTCAGCTCTGTGATCTCTGCATCGTCGTGGCCAAGACCGGCGACGTCGAGGGCGACGCCCATCGCTCGCTCTCGCTCTTCGTGGTGGAGGCGGGCACGCCCGGCTTCGTGAAGGGCAAGCTGCTCGAGAAGATGGGTCTGGCCGCGCAGGACACGAGTGAGCTCTCGTTCCAAGACTGCCGGGTACCCGCCGCGAACCTACTCGGGGACTCGGGCGGCGCGTTCATCGTGCTGATGCAGAAGCTGCAGCAGGAGCGTCTCGTAGTCGCGCTGGGGAGTCAGAGCGCGGCCGAACAGGTGCTCGAGGACACCATTCGGTATGCCCAAGAGCGCAAGGCGTTCGGCAAGCCCATCAGCAAGTTCCAGAACACTCAGTTCAAGCTCGCCGAGTGCGCCACCGAGCTGGAGGTGGGGCGCGCCTTCATCGATAGGCTCACCACCGAGCACGTCGCCGGCAAATACCTGGTGAAGGAGTGCTCGATGGCCAAGCTCTGGCAGACCGAGATGGCCCAGCGGGTGATCGACACCTGTCTTCAGGTGTTCGGCGGCTACGGCTACATGCTGGAATACCCGGTCACGCGTGCCTACATGGATGCGCGGGTCCAGCGCATCTACGCGGGCACCAATGAGATCATGAAGATCATCATCGCCAAACAGATGGGGCTGTGATTGCGCGGTTCTATTTAGGGCCGGGTGCCCACATCGAGCGTCGTAGTGGCTCGCCGGAGCTCGCCCCCCCAGTTGTCGATACACGCCGGGTCCCGCAGATTCGACATCGTTCGCTGGACCACCACCGGCGGCGGCTCCCCAGGTCGCGCCTCGATGTCGAATGGAATCCTGGTACCCACGACACCCGGATACACCAGAAGCTGCCAGTAGCCGTCGTCGATGGGAACCCACGACGAGACGATGCCGGCACCGAACCTCAGGTCGTCGCCGAAGGAAACACCCTCGAGCGGAGTCACCGCCACGCTACCGTACGCCCAGCAGCCCGTCGGGGCGAGCCGAGCGACCGAGACGAATCGGTACGTCCCCCCAGTCAGCATGCCGTCACGCGCCTCGCACGAGGGATTGGTCGTCTCGAGTGAGGGCATCCACACGAAGTCCCCATCCGCGGTGTAGGGGGCGATCAACGCAACGTCGATCACATCCCCGATGCCCTGGCCTTCATAGCAGTTCTGCACCTCCCCGCGACACCCGATCGCACCGATGAGGTACCAGCACGAGAGCACCACACCAACGCTGGCGACGACGGCGCTTCCGTTCCAAGGAAGGAGCCCGAACTTCATCGCCAATTAGAGTGCCATCCAGTTGGGTGGGCAGGCTCCTGTAGGCGAGTGCAGCGCGTAGAGGTTGCAAATCACCATGTCAGGAACGCCAAAGAATCGCATCGCCCGCGTGAGGCCGAGCATCAACGTGTCCGTGGCGAACGCGACACCGATGATCTGGTCGTTCATCCACAGCGCGATGCCTGTGGGTATGGTGATCAGTGGAAGGGTGACCGACTCCTCACCGAGCCCGGCCGAGGGGCCTGGGAGGGGGACGAGAGTGGTGGGCGACGGACACATCCCAGCGCCACACGGCACGGGGGCCCAGACGTAGCCGTTGTGGCTCACCCCCAAGTTGAAATCATCGGTAATGTCATGGATGGTGGTGGACAACCGAGAGGCCCCCGCGTTGAGCGGACCGTTCATACCGAGGCCGAACACAGCCTCCGTGCCGTTGATGTTCACTTCGAAGCAGCCCGGCACGACTGTCGGATCGCAATAGACCTCATTGACCCCGAGCGCGGGAGGAGTCCCCACCCCATCTCCTGGGTAGGTGCCGGCCACGTTTGCGAGTCGGTTGCCCCACCGCCGAGTTGCTCGGCCATGATGTCCGCCATGCCCTCGTTGATCAGCATTGGCTCGAAGAAGGGTGATCCGGGGACGCCAGCCATCGCAATCGTCCCGACGAAAATGGTGTTCAGATGCTGCCCGTAGAGCGCTGGATTGAAGGGGGGCGTGGCGTTGACCATGAACTGATAGAAGACGTGGTGACCGAACTCGTGCGCGAACACGAGGCGCGACGGATTTCCAGGCGGCCAGACGATGTCGACGTTCATCGCCACGCGGAACGGCAACGCGAGGGACGCCAAGCCACCGGTGAGGCCCAGCAGATAGGTGTCTAGGATGTCGCTCGCGAGTCGCTCTGCCGGATTGCGTCCTCCCAATCCCAGCACGAAGCCGTTGCCGTTGAAGACAGTGAGGGCCTCCGCATGTTGGCCTGTCGCGATGACCGGACCACGGATCGCCTCGGCCGGCAAGGCCTCGAGGGCAGCGCGCTCGGATTCGAAGAATGGCTGGACCGACCAAGGAAGGCGCGCGGCATCGAGTGCCTCAGCCGCTTCCGTGGAGTCGACGCGCAACAGCACATAGTGAATAGCCGGCGAGCCGTCGGGAGCCGTCTCTGTGACGACACTAGTGTCCGACCAGTTGAAGGTTCGCTCGATCTCCCTCGCCTCCTCAGCCGGCACGAAGTCAGCAGCCCGGACGTAGCCCCCGACGACCGTGGGCGGATAGTACTCGTCGACTTCGTACTCGGCCCCCTGCGCGACGTAGCAACCCGGGATCAGCCAGCCGAGCAGCCAACAGACGACGGGCGACGGGCGACGGGCGACGAGCTCATGGTGACCTCCCTGGGTGCTCGGCTCTCTTGCCGAGCACGGTGAGGCTCACTCAAGGCAGCGCCTATAGTCAAGGGGGCCTAACGGGTTCCCCTTCAGCACCACGACCTCGCGCGGTGACGCGGGTGGCGGTGGGTGGGAGGCCATCGACCACGCGGCGCGGGTGAGCTCGGCGGCGAGGATCATTCCCTCGAGGCCGCGCGCGGGGGACAGGTCTCGCTCGTCACCGAGCTGGGTCTTGCGCAGCACCACCGTCGCGCTTCGCGCCTCGGCACGCGCACGCCTCGCTAGCGTCGCGTCGGTGCCCTCCATCGCGGCGTTCAGATCCGGCGCATGGCTGGCGTCGCCCACCACCAGGTGCACCGCATCGGGCAGCTGCGCGCGGCGCGCATCGCGGACGAGTGCCGTGACCGAGTGTCTCTCGCGGAGCGCAGCGTCCACGACGTTGCGACCCAGTCCACCACCCGCGCCCAACACGGCCATCTTCATGGGACGCGAGCGTAACAGGCTGCGCCCACGCTGCGTCCCCATGTGGGCGGAACCTTGCTACACAGCGGGCATGCGGCTGGCTGCTGGGACCCACTGGTTTCTTCCTACCCTCCCCGTCCACGTGATGGATGCGTTGCAGGAGGGTCCTACCGCGGTGATCGAGGCGGGGATCCACGGCGACGAGATAGCGGGCGTGCATGCGCTCGAAGAATTGCTCGAGAGCGGCCTTGTTCCCGAGCGCGGTCGCTTGATCGTTGTCCCCCGGATGAACCCCGCGGCGTGTCGCGCGCGGCAGCGGATGACCCCGCCGATTGGGTCCTGGGCGGGGCTCGATCTCAACCGATCGTTCCCCGGCGATCCCGAGGCGCCCGAGCTGGAGAAGCAGCTCGCCCACCGCTTCATGCAGCTCATGAAGGACGAGCGGCCAGCACTGGTGTGCACCCTGCACGAGAGTCACAAGCGCTACTCCCCCGAGGTGAAGCCCAGCTTCGGGCAAACGCTGGTGTACGGCGTCGATCCCTGTCCCGAGATCATCACCGAGGTCGTCGCGAAGATGAACGCGAGCAAGCTGGGCGAAGAAGAAGTCTGGGCCACCCAGTACTACCCGGTCGCGACGTCCTCGACGGAGGTGATCGTGGATGCGGTCGGCTGTGTCGGGGTGTGCGTCGAGACCTGGATGGGATTCGATGAAGCCCGCCGCGTCGCCATGCAGCGCGAGGTGGTGCGCCACTTCCTCGACGGCCTCGGTATCCTCCCCTTCGATCGCAAGCTCACCTCCGCCCGCCCCACCCTCGCATGACCGCATCCGGGAGGGGTGGGACGCTGCGTTCCGACCGATGATTGCCTCCGACTCGCAGCGGGCGCCCCGGACCGCTTCGTCTGCGACCCCGAGGGCTGACGCGGGGTCCCCGCGGTATGGTCCGCCCAATGACCCAACACTTCGGCCCCTTCCCTCGCACCCGCATGCGCCGCAGCCGACGTGATCCTTGGTCGCGCGATCTGGTGCGGGAGAACGCGCTCACTGCCCACGATCTGATCTGGCCGCTCTTCGTGCACGACAAGGACGCGGAGCAGACAGTCACCTCGATGCCCGGGGTCTCGCGCTGGTCGATCGATGCGCTGGTGGCCCGCGCGAAGGAAGCGAGCGAAGCGGGCATCCCGGCGATCGCTATCTTCCCAGTCATCGACCCGAGCAAGAAGTCGCCCGATGGCGATGAGGCGCAGAACCCGGACAACCTGGTGTGTCAGGCGGTCCGCGCGGTGAAGAGCGCGGTGCCCGACATCGGGATCATCTGTGACGTGGCCCTCGATCCCTTCACCACCCACGGACAAGACGGGGTGCTGCGCCATGGCGATGTGCATAACGATGAGACCGTCGAGCGCCTCTGCGCTCAAGCGCTGGTGCAGGCGGACGCGGGCTGCGACGTCATCGCGCCCAGCGACATGATGGACGGCCGCATCGGCAAGGTGCGCGACGCGCTCGATCACGCGGGTCACGATCACGTGCGCATCCTCAGCTACGCCGCCAAGTACGCCTCGGGCTTCTACGGACCGTTCCGCGACGCGGTGGGCAGCGCGACGAACCTGGGGCAGGGCGACAAGCGCACCTACCAGATGGATCCGGCGAATGGCGACGAGGCCCTGCGCGAGGTGGCCATCGATCTGTCCGAGGGCGCCGACTGGGTGATGGTGAAGCCGGGCATGCCCTACTTGGACATCGTGCGCCGGGTGAAGGACACGTTCGCGGTCCCGACCTTCGTCTACCAAGTGTCGGGTGAGTACGCGATGCTGCGCGCCGCGGCGCAGAACGGCTGGCTCGACTGGGACAAAGTGATCTTGGAATCGCTCCTCGCGATGAAGCGCGCGGGCGCAGACGGGGTGCTCACCTACGCGGCGCTCGAAGTGGCGCAGCGCCTCGCCTCTTCACGCTGAGTCAGCACGCTGACGCTGCAGGCTGAGCGGAATCGGGCTGCGTCCGGGCACGGACTTCGATGCGGTCGAGATCGAGATCGACGGCATCCGCGCCGCCCCCTTCTCCGCATCGGGGGTGCGAGCCGAGGGCGAGACGCGGATCCGCGAGATCATGCTCGCCGATGGTCGGCACATGGTGCGGGTGGCGCTCTCGCTCGCCGGCACGTCGGTGATTGCTCAGGACTACGTCGTGCAACTCGAGCGCGACCTGATCATCGCTGCCCGCCTGCGTCGGAGCTGCGTCGGGGTGACGTGCGATGACGGTGTCAGCTGCACGTTGGACAACTGCGACCAGGGTGTCTGCACCCACGAGGCGACACCACCGCGTGTGGAATGACCGCCTGCGATCCCGACGTGGTGGGCGCCGATCCGGTGACGGGCTGCGCGCCCGGCGGGGTCTGCCTGGGCCGCGCCGGGGGCTTCGTGTGCCGGGCGGCCCGAGGCGCGTGCGACGTCGAAGAGACGTGCGATGGCGTGGACACAGACTGCCCTGTGGATGTCTTGAGTCCCTCCAGCGCGGTGTGTCGCGAGAGCGCCGGCGCGTGCGACCTCGAAGAGTCGTGCCTCGGCATTGCCGCCGAGTGCCCGGTCGATCAGGTGGTCGAGTTGGGCGCGGTCTGCCGCCCCAGCGCCGGGGTCTGCGACGCTATCGAGGTCTGCAGCGGCGAGGACACCGAGTGCCCAGGGGATGCCTTCGTGAGCAGCGAGACCGTGTGTGCTGGTGTTCCCGTAGACGAAGATGTTGGGCAGGTGCTGCATTGACGTGGCGAGGGTCTTCACCGCGTGCGCCGGGCCACCCGTGACCCACCAGTGATCCATCAAGAGGACGAGCGCGGCAGAGACCTCGTTGGCATCACGCCACGGGCTGATGTCCGCGCAGACCTTGCTTGCGAGGATCGCTTCCACCTCCAGCGACGCCGGATCGGTCGGCGCCTGCTCGGACGACAGACGCTCCTTCAGGGCCGCGTCCTGCACCTTGGTGCCCACCGCCTTGCGGATCTGCTTCCAGATCGCCTCTCTATCGAGCGCAGGCACTTCCGTGGTCCACGCCGGCCGCGGATGCGGCAGCGCGCGCCGATGCGGCGGCCAGGTGCTGGGATCGGTGAGCACGAGCGAACGCGAGGGCATCCGCATCGCCTTCTGCACCGGACTCTTCGCAGGCGCGTTGCTGGGCCCGCTCGACTCGGCGGGCTGCTGCAGGGGTCGGGGGAGGTGCAGGCGCGGCAGCCTTCGGCGGGCTCACCGCAATGCTCGCACCCGCCACGACGCCGACCTCCGCGTAGCCCTTGCCGGTCTTCTCCTTGATCAGCTTGTCGACCTGGGCCTGCGCTTTGTCGGCCGTCACCAGCGACTTGGTCTGCGACTGACCGCTGGTCCCGATGCGACCCCAGCGCACATCGATCTCGCTGCCCCGCAGCTCGATCTCCCAGAACTTGCTGCTGCTTCCCTCCACCAACTCGAATCGACGCATCGCAGACCCTCCTTCAAGGGCGCGAAGCCTAACGTCGCGGCGGCGCGGGCCTCAACAGCTGTGACGCACGGGAAAGATCTTGCCGGGGTTGAGGATCCCCTTGGGATCGAACGCGTCCTTGATGCGCCGCTGCAGCGCGAGCACATCGGGATTCTGTTCGAGCGGCATCGCGTCACGCTTGCTCAAGCCGATCCCATGCTCGCCGCTCAGCGTCCCGCCGAGGCCGCGGGTGGCGACGAAGAGCGCGTGCTGCGCCAGCGCCACCCGAGGCAGCGCGTCCGGATCATCCCAGAGAAAGTTCACGTGCAAATTGCCGTCGCCCGCGTGTCCATACGAGGGCATGCGCACTCGGTGGGCGCGCGCGATCAAGCGGCACGTCGCCAAGAGCTCCCCCAACCGGGACCGCGGCACCACCACGTCCTCGGAGCGCTTGAAGCGCGCGGAGCGTCGCAGGGTGTAGCTCATCGCGCGGCGCACCGACCAGAGGCGCTCTCTGTCCGCCGCGTGCTTGGCGACGAGGATCTCGATCGGCGCAACGTCCATCAGCCGCGCCCCCGCGCGCTCCAACGATCGCTCGATGGCAGGCTCGCTGCCTTCGAATTCCACCAGGAGCACCGCCTGCACCGATGCAGGAATCGGCACCGGCGAGTGCTCGCGCAGCGGCGCGAGCGTCAGATCATCGAAGAGCTCGATACAGCGCACGTTGCCCACGCCGTGCAGCGCGGTGGTGGCTGGACCGACGTCCGAGAGCGCGCCGAGCATCACCAGGATCGTGCTCAGCGACTCGGGTCGAGGAATCAACTTCAACGTCGCTTGGGTGATGACGCCGAGCGTGCCCTCGCTCCCCACCATCAACGCGGTCAAATCGTAGCCCGTGACGCCCTTGTGGGTGCGCCTTCCCAAGCGCTGCACGGTGCCGTCCGCGAGCACCACCTCCATGCCCAGCACCCAGTCGCGGGTGCTCCCGTAGCGAAGGGTGCCCGGGCCGCCCGCGTTCTCCGCGAGGTTGCCCCCGAGGGTGCAGCTCTCGAGGCTGTTGGGATCGGGCGGGTAGTAGAGGTCTTCTCTGAGCACCGCGTCTTTGAGTGCGCCCAAGCGAGTCCCGGGACGCACCACCGCGACCTGATCGCCCGCGTGAATCTCCTCGATGCCCGCGAAGCCTTCGAGCGAGAGCACGATGTTGCCGCCTTCGCGCGCCACCGGGATGCAGCCGCCGCTCTTGCCGGTGCCCGCAGCGCGCGGGGTGACGGCGACGTCGTGCGCGTGGGCCGCGCGCAGGACGGCCGCGACGTGCTCGGTGCTCGAAGCGACCACCACCGCATCAGGGAGCACGGACGCGCACTCGCTCTCATCGCCCGCGTGCCCTTGCCGCACCTCCCGATCTCTATGCACCGCGCCGTCGCCGAGCGCGCGGTCGATGGCTGAGAGCGCCGCGTCGATCGACATCGACGCACAGTGTCGGGCGTTGGCCGCGCTGTAAAGCGATGGCGCTGGTCCCGGCGATGGGTGGCCTGAAAGCAACAGGGTGACCCGAGGCGCGCGCCGGCTATCCTACGCGCCGTTTTGACCGAAAGCGCCCCGACGGCACGACGCTTCTCGCGCGCGTGGCTTCTCTTGCTCCCCCTCGCATGCGTCGAGCTGGTCGGCTCGCTCGTGGTGCGGGCGCGCGTGCCCGACGCCAACGACTGGAATGTCGCAGCTGAGGCAGTCGCGAGCGAATGGCAAGAGGGTGACGCGGTCACCGTGGCCCCTCGATGGGCCGATCCCCTCTTGCGCGAGGCGATGGGCCGCGCACTGGGCGAGCGCTTCGATCGCAGCATCGCGGGCAGCCCGGGCCTAGACGGCGACACGCGTCTCTGGGCGTTCAGCATCCGAGGCCACGACAGCCCGCTCCTGGGCGAGGGCACCTTCGAGCACGAAGCGACCTACGGACGGGTCCGGGTCGAGCGACGACGGCTACCCGGCCGCCTGGTGCTCTTCGACTTCGTCGATAAGCTCGAGAGCGCATCCGCGACCCGCGGTGAGCGCAGCTGCTCCCTCACCCATGCGCGCGCGAGCGGCGGAGGTCTCGGCGCGGGACCCGTGATGGCGGCGAGTCACTTCTCCTGTGGAGGAGACGTGATCGGCGAGACCGTGATCGAAGATCTCCACTTCGAGCCCCGACGCTGCATCTCGATGCGCCCCAGCGGCATGGGCTCGGTCACGCTGCGCTACGACGACGTCCCGCTCGGCGAGGCGCTCGTCCTCCATGCCGGCCTGCATTGGGTCGACGAGCGTCATCACATCGAGCCCGAGCACACCGGCGCGCCTGTGATGCTCTCGGTGATCGCGGGCGAGCGCTCGCTCGGTGAGCTGACCCACCGCGATGGCGATGGCTGGGCGAGCTACACCATCGCCGTGCCCGAAGAGCTGCGAGGCACCCGTCAGCCGCTCTCCTTCGTGGTGCAGAGCGAGCAGAGCCACGACCGATCCTTCTGTTGGGCGGGACGCTCGCTGGGTGGCGCGCCCTGATGCGGACAGCCCTCGAGCACCCGGCGCGTATCGGACCGCGCGATCACCTGATCGGCGCGGCGCTCACCGCGGCGTATGTCGCGCTCTTGCTGGCGACCTCGAGCGACATCGGGATGGCCCGCGACGAAGGCTTCTACGTCGAGGCCGGCGAGAGCTACGCCGGCTGGTGGCGCCTCTTCTTGGATGGCGATGAGAGCGCGCTCGAGCAGGCCACCATCGATCGCTACTGGAGCGTGAACCACGAGCACCCCTCGCTCCCCAAGTCGCTCTTCGCGCTGAGCTGGATAGCCGAAGAGCGCTTTCACCTCTTCGCGAACCACTCCGCGGCTTTTCGGTTCCCTGGGATGGTGCTCTCGGCGCTCAGCCTCTGGTTGCTCTATCTGTTCGGGGCCCGGGCCTACTCCCGCTACGTCGGTCTCTTCGCCGCGGCCGCGTATGCGCTGATACCGACGGTCTTCTACCACTCGCACCTGGACTGCTTCGACGGGCCCATCGTCACCATGCTGACGTGGGTCACCTATCTCTATTGGCGCTCGCTCACCCAGCCTCGATTCGCCATCCTCGCGGGCGTCGCGTACGGCCTCTGTCTCGAGACCAAGCACAACGCGTGGATCTTGCCGCTGGTGCTCTTGGTGCATTTTTTGGGCTTCGTGCTGCCCGCCGAGCTGGCGTCGCGTCGCGTCGGACATCGCCCGAGGGTGAACCTGAGACCCGATTGGCTGATCGCGTTCGCGCTCTTGGGACCACCCATCTTCGTGATGCTCTGGCCCTGGCTGTGGAACGACACCGTGCAGCGCTTCGGCGAGTACGCCGGCTTTCACTTCGGGCACACCCACTACAACACCCAGTACCTGGGCACGACCTACTTCGGGGAGCCGAGTCCTTCTTCGTTCCCCTTCGTCGAGACGCTGTTCACCGTCCCGTTGGTGATCGTCGTCTTGGCCGTGCTGGGCATCGCGATGCGCTTCCGCGCGATGTTGCCCCCGGGGACCTTGGGGATCTGGCCTCGAGGGACCGCTGTCCCCGACGTGCGCCGCACCGACGCGATGCTCTTCGGGGTGATGCTCGCGCCGATGGTGGTGCTCGCGATGCCGTGGACCCCCATCTTCGGCGGCAACAAGCACTTCTTGGTCGCGTTCGTGAACCTCGCGCTCTTCGCCGGCATCGCCGCCCACCGGGTCGCGGTCGTCGCGAGCACCGAGCTCAAGCAGCACGCGCGGGCGTACGCACCACTCGCAGCGCCGTTCGTGTTCGTGCTCTTGTTGGCCCCCTCGATCCACGAGACCGAGCACAGCCACCCGTTTGGCCTCTCGCACTACACCTGGATTGCCGGCGGTCCACCGGGCGCGGCGGATCTGGGGATGATGCGTCAGTTCTGGGGCTTCACGACGCGCAGCCTCACCCCTTGGCTCAACGCGAACGCGCCCGAGGGATCGCGCGTCTGGCTGTGCGACACACTGCCCACGAGCTTCGAGATGCTGCATCGGGATGAGCTCCTGCGACGCGACATCCACGCTGCCTACGACATGGCCAGCGCGGACTACGCGATCGTGCACCACGAGGAGCACTTCAACGAGGTCGACTACCAGATCTGGATGACCTGGGGATCCCCCGCGCCAGTGCACGTCCTGACCTACGACGGAGTCCCGATCATCAGCGTGTACGCCAACCCGCACCGGTAGTAGCCTCGCTCCCCATGATCGAAGGTCTCTTCGTGGTCCTCGAGGGCGTGGACGGTGCGGGCACCACCACGCACACCCGTCTTCTGGCCAACGCCCTCAAAGAGCGTGGCCTACCCGTGCACTCGACCCGCGAGCCGAGCGACGGGCCCATCGGGGTCCAGATCCGGCAGATCCTCACAGGTCGGCTCGTGGTGCCGGGCCTGCATGGCCCTCGCCCACCGTCCTGGACCACGATGGCGCTGCTCTTCGCGGCCGACCGCGTCGATCACATCGAGTCCTCGATCGTCCCCAACCTGATGGACGGAGTGACCGTGATCTCCGATCGCTACTACCACTCGTCGGTCGCGTACCAGAGCGTCACCGGCGGCGACGACGACGAGACCATCGCGTGGGTGAAGGAGATCAACAAGCACGCCCGCAAGCCGGACCTCACGATGGTCCTCGACATCTCCCCCGAGGCCAGCGCCAAGCGCAGGATCGATCGCGGCGGGGGACACGAGATGTTCGATGACAACGATCTCCAGAAGCAGATCGGCGCCTTCTACGATCGCATCGACGCGCACTTCCCCGGCGAGAACCTGGTGCACATCGACTCGGCCCGACCCATCGCGGACGTTCATCAGGACGTGATGGGCCACGTGCGACGGCTGCGCGGCGAGAAGGTCTGAGCCACGTTCGAATCCACGTGATGGAGTGCCACGCCCCGTGAGCGAACCTATCGAGGCATCGACGGCGGATCCATCGGTGGGCGTTCTCCTCGATGGCGTGGTGCGCCTCCTCGAGCAGGACAGCGGCACGATGTGCTCGATCTTCCTCTACGACCGCGACGCAGACTGCCTGCGCGTCGGGGCCGCGCCGCGCCTGTCACGCCCCTTGTTGGAGGCACTCGATGGTCGCGCTGTCGGCCCGTCTGCAGGCGTCTGCGGCACCACGATTCGAAGCGGCGATCGGGTCATCGTAGAGGACGTCCGGGAGGATCCGGCGTGCGCCACGCTGCTCGCGCTCGCACCGGACCTGCGCGGCTGTTTCTCGGAGCCGATCCGCAACCTCGAAGGCGAGGTGGTGGGCACCGTCGCGATGTACTTCGAGCAGGTCCGCGGCCCCACCGAGCCGGAGTGTGCGCGGGTGCAGGCCGCCGCCGACCTCGCGGCGATCGTGCTGCGCGGCGCGCACACCCACGCTCGTGCCCTGCACCTCGCGCGCCTCTATGCGGTCTCGAGCAGCATCAACGAGGCCCTGCTCCACGCCGACGACAGCTCGCAGCTCTACGACGTCGCCTGCCATATCGCGGTCGAGCGGGGCCTGGCCAGCTTCGCGTGGGTAGGCCTGTATCGCTCCGAGGAGGACGTGTTCGAACCGGTCAGCCGCTCGAGCAGCGGCGCCGGATACCTCGAAACCGTGTACCTCTCGCTGCGAGATCCGCTGATCGAGCAGGGACCCGCGGCCAAGGCGCTGCGCAGCGGACGGCCCGCCATCTCGAACGACATCGCGCGCGACCCCAGCTTCCACTGGAAGGCGGCTGCGCTCGCGCATGGCTATCGATCCGTCGCGGCGTTTCCTCTGAGTGCGGCGGGGCACCCCTACGGGGTATTCGTCCTCTACGGCGGGACGACGGACTTCTTCGGCGACGAGGAGGTCCGGGTCCTGACGACGGTCGCGACGGACCTCTCGTTCACGATCGAGCTCGCGCAGAAGGAAGCCGAACGGATTCGCCTTCTCGCCGCCCTCGACGAGCGCACCGCACAGCTGTCCCGGACGGAGCGGCTCTACGCAGCGTTGAGCGAAGTGAACCGGGCGATCGTCCGCGCGAGCTCCCCGACGGAGCTCATGCAACGGGTGACGAACGCGCTGGTCGAGGCCGGCGGCATCGAGATGGCCTGGGTGGGGCGGCCCGACGCATCGACGGGCCGCATCGTCCCAGTGGCGCGCGCCGGCGATCACGACGGCTACACGGACCGAGTCAGCGTGTACTACACGGATGATCGCCCCGGAGGCCGCGGGCCTGGGGGGCGGTCGTTCCGCGAGGAGCGCATCGTAGTCGCCAACGATTTCGTGAACGGCGCTGGCACCGAGCCGTGGCGCGAGGAGGCCCAGCGCTCCGGTTGGGGCGCCGCAGCCGCACTGCCCCTACGCTGTGGCGACGCGCGCTGGGGCGTGCTGATGCCGTACGCGCGCGAGGTGGGCTTCTTCGGTCCGTCCGAGATCGCGCTCCTCGAGCAAGTCGCGCGCGATGTCTCCTTCGCGCTCGATGTCTTAGCGCGCGAGGAGCAACGGAGCGCCACCGAGTTCGCGCTCCGACAGAGCGAGGATAGGCTCCGCGTTCTGCAGCGCCTGGGCGACGCCATTCAAACTTCTCCCGACGCGGAGCACACCCTCGAGCACGCCGTGCGCATTCTGGGCGAGCACCTCGGTGCCTCGCGGTGCGTCTACGCAGACATCGACATCGCACGCGACAGCCTGGAGGTGCCTCACGACTGGGTCGTCGGATGCCGAAGCCTCGTCGGTCGGCACCTGCTCTCGCGCATGATGAGCGCCGAGACCGTGGCCAAGCTGCAGGGGGGCCTCCCCCTGGTGATGCGCGACGCGAACGAGGTGCAGGATCCCGCGACACGAGCTCGCTTCGAGCAGCTGAAGATCGGCGCGATCGTGATGTGCGGCCTGGTCCGAAAAGGCGAGCTGCGCGCGGTGATGGCCGTGCACGCGTTCTCGGCGCGCGACTGGAGCGAGCACGAGGTCGGGCTGATCCAAGAATTCGTCGCGCGGTGCTGGGACCAAATCGAGCGCCGCTCCGCGGAAGCCAAGCTCCGCGAACGGGACGCCCTGCTCCGGATCGCCGGCGCGGCAGCGAAGCTCGGCGGCTGGAGCGTAGATCTGCCGACCCTTCACGCGACCTGCTCCGACGAGGTGTGCGCGATCCTCGAGTTGCCGCCTGGCTCGCCGCTGACCGTAGATCAAGCGGTGGCGTGGTGTCTTCCGCAAGACCGCGACGTGCTCCGCTCCCGAGGCTTGGCCTGCGCGACCGAAGGCACGGCGCTGGACATCGAGGTGCAGTTCGTCACCGCCAAAGGCCGGCCCGTGTGGGTCAGGCTGATGGGGCGCGCCGAACGAAACGAGGAGGGCGCGATCGCGCGGCTGCACGGTGCGCTGCAGGACGTCAGTGACCGACGGTTGCTGGAGGATCAGCTCCGGCAGGCGCAGAAGATGGAGGCCGTCGGGCTGCTCGCGGGCGGTGTGGCCCACGACTTCAACAACATGCTCTCGGTGATCCTCACCTGCGCCTCGATCCTCACCGAGGATCTCGACCTGCACGACCCGCTACGATCCGACGTGGAGGAGATCCAGAAGGCCGGTGAGCGCGCCGCAGCGCTGACCCGACAGCTGCTGGCCTTCAGCCGCCATCAGATCCTGAGCCCGCGGGTGATCCGGCTGACGGACGTGGTCACCGGCATGGAAAGGATGCTGCGACGGCTGCTCGGCGCGAGCGTCGGCCTCACGTTGCTCACGCCTTCCTCTGCGGGCCAGGTGCGCGCCGACCCAGGACAGATCGAGCAGGTGATCATGAACCTGGTGGTCAACGCCCGGGACGCGATACCCGCGGGCGGACAGATCGTGGTGGAACTCGCAAACGACGACGTGACCGAAGCCGATCGCGTGACGCGCCCAGAGATCCCGGTCGGTCGCTACGTGCGTCTCGCGGTGAGCGACACCGGAACCGGTATGGACCCCGCGACGCGCGCGCGGATCTTCGAGCCCTTCTTCACCACCAAAGGGCCGGGCAAGGGGACGGGCCTGGGACTCTCGACGGTCTTCGGCATCGTCTCGCAGAGCGGGGGCTACGTCCGGGTGGAGAGCGCGCTCGGCGCGGGCACCACGTTCGAGCTTCATCTGCCGCGGGTGGATGAGGCGCCGGAGCCGCACACGAAAGAGACGTTGGCGCCCGCACGACTGACGGGCACGGAGACCATCTTGGTGGTGGAGGACGACGAGCAGGTCCGCGGCGTCGTCTGCACCACGCTGCGTCGCGCGGGATACCGGGTGCTCGAGGCGCAGAACGCAGGTGAGGCGTTCTTGGTGAGCGAGCAGTGTGACGAGCCAATACCGCTCTTGCTCACCGACGTGGTGATGCCTCGGATGACGGGCCCCGAGCTGGCCGCGCGCCTCAGCGGAACGCGCCCCGAGATGAGGGTGCTCTACATGTCGGGATACACCGAGGACGCGGTGCTGCAGCGGGGCGTTCGCGAAGGGGGCATCGAGTTCCTGAACAAGCCTTTCACCCCCGACGTGCTCTTGGCGCGCATCCGAGTCGTACTCAGCCCTCCGAGCGATCGGCCCTGAGCCGCAGGGCGTGGCGCAACACCACCCGGGTGTGCGCCGTGTCGCGTCGCGGGATACGCGTCGCGACGAGCCCTCCGGTGATTCGAGCGAGGGACGAGCCCAAGAAGAGCACTTCGAGGTTGCTGAGGCGCACGCTCGGGTGCGCCGCGAGGAGCGCGGGGAGCGCGGTGGCGAGCCAGCCGCTGAGGAGCGAGCTCACCATGAAGCCCACGCCGAGCGCCATCGCGAAGAGGGCCAAGAAGTAGCTGCGCAGCGGCCGAGGCGCGAGCTCCAGCGGCAGATCGAAGGACGCGATCGCGTGCCCTCCCCAGAGAAAACCTGCGACGCACGCATCGAGGATCAGGGGCCAGAAGAAGCCGGGACCACACGCGATCCAGAGCAACGGCGTGATCCCGATCCCGATCGAACAGAGCACGAGCACGGGGCGAGCGCCGAAGCGGTCCACGATGCGACCCCAGAAGGGCACGGTCAGCACCCGCACCGTCGCCATCCCGACGGCGTGCAGCGCCAGGATGGCGAACGTGCCTCCCAGCCCATCGAGGATGTGCAGCGAGAAGAACGCCGCGCCCGGCGCGATGGCCAGGCCCCATGCGAACTGGTAGCCCAACACCGCGCGCGCGGTGGGATCCTCCAGCACCTTCTCGTAGCCAGCCATCGAAGGGACGTCGGGCTCTGTGACGCGATCCGTCTGGCGCGCGAGCAGCACCGCCGACCAGATCCCCGACCCGGCGAGCAAGAGCGCGAGCACCGGCAGCGCGACGGATCGTTCTGTCGAGGCGGAGTCGAGCAAGAGCGCGCACGCGAGCGAGGCCGCCGCCGATCCGCCGGTGGCGAACGCGTTGCGCGCCCCGAAGAAGCGACCCCGAAAGCGCGTGGGTACGACGTCACCCATCCACACGCTCCAGGCGTTGGACCCGAGCACTTGGAGGATCGCGGAGCTGGCCACGACCAGAAAGAGCAACGGCTGGAGCCAGGCCGTGGTGATGCCCGCGAGCGGCGCGAGCGCGAGCGGCAGCCACACCAGGCGCGCGGCGCTCAGCGCGAGGATGGCCACGCGCCGTCGACCGAGCCACGCGGTGAAGAAACCCGCCGGTCCATGCAGGACCTGAGCGCCGGTGCCGATCGCTTGAAGGCACGCGATGGCGAACGTCCCCGACTCAAGATAGAGACCCCACGCGGTGAGCACGGCGCCCGTGGAGAGCGCGGCCCAGAGCTCCGAGACACCTCCCTCGAAGATCGCCGAGCGCAACGTCCGCCGGAGCGGACTCTGCGGATGCGCAGGACCACTCACGACCGCGCGTGCGCCAGGTGTCGTCGCGAGGCGAGTCGGGACGCGCTCGACCGGGTGAAGCGTTCCATCGCGCAGCGAGCCTAGTCTTAGCGATCGGCGCACGCTTCCGCAAAAGTCGCCTGCCGCTCGATCACTCGGCTTGCGCGGAGCCGTGGTCCCCGATTCAATCGCGCCCTCACCCTCGCCGGGGTGGCGGAACTGGCAGACGCAGGGGACTTAAAATCCCTGGTTCGAAAGAGCGCGAGGGTTCGAGCCCCTCCCCCGGCATCACGCGATCCCGACGCCCCTCCTGAGCTGAACGCTAGTCAGCTGAACCCTCGTCAGCTGAACGCTACTGCACCATGTCGATGCGGCGGATGCCCTTGCGGGTGACTACCACGCGGGCGCGGTGCCAGGCGCAGGTCTTCGGCGCGTCGGCGCCGCACTGGCGGAGACGGTAGACCACCCCGAGGTTGTAGACCCGCGGCGCCACCGCCGAGCCCACCGCACCGGTCGCGGGATCGGCGAACACGAACTCCCTCTTGGGATCGTCCGTGTGGGCCAGCCAACGCCGCAGATCGAGGCGGAGGATCTCGGTGAGCGCGTCGAAGCGCTCATCGATGTTCGCGATGCGATCGCGCTGCAGCGTCACCTGCTTGCGGTGAAAGAGCACGGTCTCGGGGCGAGCTCGCTCCTCGAGCTCGTGACGCCGGGTAGAGCGCCGCACCTCGAGCACTTCCTCGGGCAGCTCGGACCAGGAGAGGAAGCCGGCCTGCTCCTCCATGGTCCCCAGCTCGGGTCCTGCGTCCGGGGCGCGTACCCGCCAGCTGCGATCGGGGAAGTGACGCGAGACCACATTCGCAAAGGTGGTCTGAAGGAACGCCTTCATCCGATCCTTGGCGGCGTACGCCACGATGGCGACGAGCACCCAGCGCGCCGCGTTACCGCTCATGTCCGCGCCGTTCCACAAGGCGGCCATCGTGGCGAAGCCCATCGCGACGCTCGCGGCCAACGCGTAGAGAAGATGGAGCACCCACTCCGAAGCAGGCCTCACCTCGGGCTTGAGCCAGAGCACCGAGGACGTGAAGCGCTTGAGCACGTGACGCCGAAACTCGAGGGCCTCCAGCTCACGTCGCCGCATACCCACCCGACCCACACCGCCGAGACCCGTGCGATCGCGGTAGCGGGCCTCCTCGACGGCGACCTGCTCCACGGCGTTCACCGTCGCCGAGGGCGCGTCCGCTTGCTTCAGGGTGCGCGCGAGATCGGCGAGCATCGTCTCGAGCAAGCGCGAGAGGTCCTCCTCGACCCACGCCACCGCCGTGCCCAGCGGCTCGGCTTTGCCCTCGGTCTTGGCGCACGTCGCGCGCATCCGGGTCACCAGGCGGCGGGTGTCGATGACCATCTGATCCGCCATCGCGATCGACGCGGCCCGCTCGCGAGGCAGGCCGACGATCCCCGCCAGCACCTCGCGTCGCCGCGCCACACCCGCCGCGCGCACCTGACACACGAAGAGCCGAAGCTCTCGGATCACGTCATCGGTCGACCCCGTCCTCAGGATCGCCTCGATTCGATCCAGCGGTCCGTCGGCCAGCGTCTCGTAGGGCACCTCGGGCACCGCTAAGCGAACGTACGACTGCAGATCTTCGTACACGTCCTGCTTGCCGTAGGTGCGGCTATCGAGACGCAGCGACTCGGGGGCGAAGAAGTAGGCCTCCCAGACGAACGACTGCTTCTTCTGTTTGCGGTCGAGGTCGTAGTCGATCGACACCTCGAGGTGGGTGCGGTCGTGCACCCTCAGTCGCGGGTTCTCATCGCCGCGCGACAGATCCGCGAGCAGGGTCCCAAAATCACTGGGTCGCGCGTGCGCGAAGCTGTCGGGAGGCGACTCGCCTTCTCCTGCGTCGTCGTCGTCGAGCTTCTCCTCGCCAGAACCAGTCTCGCGCGAGAGCTCCAACATCGCGCGGGCATCGATGCTCAGCCGGGGCTCCCGACGGGCACGGCGCGGCGCCGAACCTTCCCCGTCATCGAGGTCGGGGACCTCGCGGTTGGGAGGGCCTGCCATGCTGGGAGTGGAAGATCGCGCCATTGCTACGTGCTCGACACGCGGCCGTCACTCTAGCACTAGCGTCCTAATACGCCGCATTCGCCGAGGTTTCGGCGCGCCGCGTCATTCCGAGGACCACGCCGAGGAGCGCGACGACGCAACCCACGAGCACCCACTCGGTCGGCAGCTCGGCGAGCCAGAGCCACGCGAAAAGGGTCGAGAGCACCGGCTCCGCGGCCGTCGCGAGGCCCACCTCGCTCGGCGTGGCGCGGCCCAGCGCCGAGGTGAGGAGCGTATGCCCGAGCACCTGGGGGATCACCGCCGCCAGCACGATCCAACCGAAACCCTCTCCGGTCGGAAGCACCGGACTCCCGAGCGGAACGACGAGCAGCATCGCGATGCCGAGGAAGAACGCGCCCCACCCTGCGGCGCGCACCGAGAGCGCGAGACTGTCGAGATCTGCCCCCAGCGAGCGAGCGAGCCAGAGGTAGCCCGCCATCGCCGCGGCGCCGATCAAGGCGAGTGCGTCACCGAACAGCTGCCCCTCGCCCAGATCGCCGCCCCCGATCAGCAGCACCCCGACGCAGGCGACGGCGATCCCCGCGAGCTGGATGGGCCGCGGACGATCCTTGCCCGTCGCGAACGCGACGACGACCAACAACAGCGGCGTCGCCGTCACCAACGTCACCGAGGCGGCCACGCTGGTCCGCGAGAGCGACGCGACCCACGTCCCAAAATGGATGGCGTAGAGCAGGCCCGCGATCACCCCCGCTCGCTTCAGGCGAGGTGTGGCAGTGCGTCCCCGAGCCAGGGGCCAGAGGCACAGCGCGGCTATCCCCAGGCGCAGTGCCGAAGCGAGCAGAGGATCCGTGGGCTCGGCGAGGCGGAAGAAGATCGCTGCGAACGAGATCGCTACCGCGCCCAGCGCGAGTTCGATCGCGGTGCGTCGCCGATCGAGCACTCAGCCCCGCGTCGTGCCCAGGTGCTCGGCCAAGAGCGTCGCGCCGCGATGGGCCAGCGCCTCGATCGTGAGCATGGGATTCACCCCCGAGGCGGTGGGAAACACCGAGCCATCCATCACGTACAGGTTCTTGTGCCCGTGCACCTCGTGGTGCTCGGAAATCACTGAGCGCGCCGGATCCTTGCCCATCCTCGCGGTGCCCATCTGGTGAAAGCTCCCGTAGCCCGCCTCGAGCACCTGATAGCCCTGTCGATCGAGCCTTTCGAGGAAGCTCGAGAGGGGCGCGCCGCTCGCGGGCCGGTAGCTGTGCGGGGTGAAGGTGGTGGAGCGGATCTCACTCGCCCCCGCGGCGAGCAAGATCTCGAGGCCGCGGTGCACCCCGCGGCGCACATGCTCGCGATCTTCGGCGCTCAGCGCGTAGTGGTAGCGAGGTGGGGCCCGGCGCGAGAGCTCGACGTGACCCTCCCCGTGATCCCGGAGCACCACGCCGAGCGCGCTCTGGTAGCGGTAGCTCCGAAGGAAACGCTTCAGATCCGCGCCGCCACCGAAGCCACCGAATTGCGCGTACTCCACCGGATGCAAGGCGCCCGCCTCGTAGCGAACGCCGTAGCCTCGGCCATCCAGATCAGTGAGACCCGTCCCGATCCGCGCCTGCATCACCCCGCCCCATGGATCGGTGGGCTCGTCCATGCGACCGAAGAGGCCGGTGACGGGATGAAGGCGCAGGTGACGCCCCAGCGCAGGGCTCCGTACGTTCGAGCGCGCGAGGATCGCGGGGGTGAAGAGCGCGCCCGCGCAGATCACGGTCGCGCGCGCGAAGACCGTGAGCGGGGTGCGGTCTCTGCCCACCGACGCGCGCACCCCGACCGCGTGACCGTCGTCGATCAGCACCCGCTCGACGTCGGCGTTCACTGCGATGCGCGCGCCGTTCGCGCTCGCGTCCTCGAGCCAAGTGCGCAACGTGCTCTGCTTGGCGCCCGACCGGCAGCCGAAGTTGCAGAAGCCGCAGCGCTCGTCTTGATGGCAGCCCCGGACGTTGCGGGGCATCTCCGCGACCGGCAGCCCCAGCTTCTCTGAGCCCGCCTGCATCAGCCGATCACGAAACCAAGGACGCGACTCGCTCGTGGTCACCCCGATGCGCGCACTCACCGCGTCGAACGAAGCACTCAGCGCGGCGCCCGTGAACACGTCGCGGAAGCCCGCCTCTCGGTCCCACTCCGCCCGCACGTCGTCGGGTAAGCGCAGCGACGTGGTGTAGTTGACCACGGTGCCGCCGCCGAGGGTCTTGCCGCTCAAGAGCGCGATGCCGAGATCGGCGCTGGCGCGGGTGTCGTAGAGATCTCGGTCCGCGTCGTCTTGGTAGTGGGTGAAGTCGCGTTCGGCGAAGTAGCCGCCTCGCTCGAGCACCACCACGTCGAGCCCCGCCGCCGCGAGCACCGCCGCCGCGGTGCCACCGCCTGCGCCCGAGCCAACGATGACCACATCGCACGTCCACGTGCTGGGGCCCGCGATCGACTCCGTGCGCAGACGATGCTGCGTCTCCGGCGGCGGGGTGCGCGGGCCGGGATACCCCATCGCCGTGTGCACCACGCTCGGCGTGCGATCGAGGTTGGGCCACGTCGCGAGCAAGAGCACCAGCTGGGTCATCAGGCGCGCGGTCGTGCGCTCCAGCGGTCGCCCCTTCAGCATCGAGAGCAGCGCGTGCTCAATCTGGTGCGAGGTGAGCCGGGAGATGGGCTTGGCGTGACCCACAAAGAAGAGGGCGCCGGCCCGGGTCTCGAGCGCGGCCAAAAGCACCCGCGCGGCGCGCCTGTCGGCCGGATCCAACCGACCCAAGAGCTCGGGCAACCGACCGCGCGAAAGAGCGCCGCCTCCGGCCGCATCGAACGCATCGAGGCTCGTCATCTCCGGGAGCACGGCGTTCGCGATCGCCAGAAAAGCCCGCTCCTCGTAGGCGGTGAGCTTCACGCGTCGCTCACGGAGCGAGCGTGAAGGTGTCGCCCGTACCCATTGCGCTCGCCTCGATGGCCGCTCGCTCGAAGAGGAGCTCGCGGTAGACGTTCTCGGTCCAGTCGTCGTGGAGATCGTCCCAGTGGGGGCTCGCCGGATCGCCGGAGTTGCCGCGCGGCACGTTGATGAACGCGTGAGGAATACCCTCCGCGTCGAACTCGGCGACCATGCGGTAGATCGATCCGCCGTGCGACTCGGTGCGCATACCGGGACTCGCGCCAGCGAAGAAACCGCTGTCCGATACGTTCACGGTGCCGATGCCGCCATCGGTCGCAGTGCATCCACCATCGAGCGCCGCGATCCCCGCCAGCGGAGAGAAGCAGGTGAAGTGGTAGTCGCTCCAGGCGTAGTTGCTCGCCTCGATCCCGCCGAAGCGGGCGGTCAGCCAAGCCGCGGTCTCGTCGAGCGCCTGCACCAGGAGGAGCGTGCGGCCTTCGTCGAGGAAGGCCGCGTCATCGTCTTGAAGGACCCGAACGAGGATCTTGAGCGTGAAGCCGACCGAGCCACTGAGCAGAGGCTCGTACACCAAGCTGAGATCATCGCGGAGCACCGCGCGCATGAGGAAGTGTTGGTACGCGTTGAAGACCACCGCCTCGCTCGAGGTGCGCTCCATCCGCCGATCCCAGGTGCGCAGGCGCTCGGCTAGCGCGGCGAGGTCTGCGCGATCACGGAGCGCAGCGAGCGCGGTGTCGGTCGCGCGTCCATCCCAGGCCTCGATCAGCGCGGGCACGATGAAGTCCGCGGTCTCCGCGTGGGTGTCGTCCTGCAGGTCCTGCATCTGCGCGCGGGTGATGGGACCCGAGGCGACCAAGCGAGTGAGCTCGCCCTCGATGCGATGCGCGCGCGTGCCCGGATCGAAGAAGACTCCGAAGTAGAGCGCGTCGCCCTCGGCGCGTCCGTCGCTCATGAAGCCGAACGGCTCGTTGTTCGCCGTCGCGATCCAGCCGCGGCTCGATCCTCGGCTGTGGGGCAGATCGATCCCGGGCCGCAGAAAGGTGCCGGTCCACAACGTGCCGATGTCGTCTCCGTCGCGGAGGATCCACGGCTCGCGATCGACGCCGCCCACCGGATCGACGCGGATGGGCGTGAGCGGTGAACTCCGGTACGCGAACCCCGACGCATCCGCGCCCACAAAGTTGAACGCGCCGATCTCGTTGCGATCCGCGGCGGCCTCGAAGTCCTCGAGGGTCTCGGCCACATCGAAGCCGTGAAAGCCCTGGGCCTCGTGGGTGGGACGAAAGCCCGTCCACGCGAAGAGCACCCGGCGATTGGGGCGCGGATCGAGCGCGATGGGGAAGAAGTTCTCGGGCAAGAGAATGCCTCGACCAGGCACCTCCTCGACGTCCACCATCCGAGGCGCCGCCTCGCCGCGCACCAGGATGGCCTCGCTGCGGGTGACCACCGGCAGCGTCTCTTCACCGAGCACGATGGTGTGCGCCGCCCCGTCGTAGCGCGACGACCAGAGATCCATCCAGTCGGGGTAGGTGGTGGTCGCGGTCCACGCGAGGTGTCGGTTGTGACCGAGCTGAATCGACGGCGTGCCCACGAACGCGAAGCCCGCGACATCGAGGGTGCCGCCCGCATCAGCGCTGTTCATGTGGTGCATCCACATGAGCGACGGGCTCTCGAGACCCTGGTGAGGATCACCAGCAATCAGCGGACGACCGCTCGCGGTCAGCGTTCCAGCCACCGCCCAGTTGTTGCTCGCACCGGGCGCGCCGATGCTGCCGTGCAGGTGATCGCGGAACGCGGCGAAGCGCTCGGCGAAGTCCTCACCCAAGAGATCTGGGCGGTCGCGCCTCGGGAGCGGATGAATGTCCGGACCGTGATCATTCGGATCGAAGCGCAGACCATGCGCCGGTCGCTCGTCGGGGGGCAGCACGAAGGTGTCCTGCATGGGCCGCAGCAGGGGGAGCATCGCGTCGAGCGAGGGCAGGTATTGACGGATGACGCTCGCGAGCACCTCGTACTCGATGAGGCTCGCGTTGCCGAAGAGGATCAGCTTGCCCACCGCGAACGCATCCACCGGCGACCACGCTTCGGGATCGAAGCCGAGTTCGGTGAAGCCCAACGGCATGGGCGCCGTGCCCGCGGTGATCTCGTCGATGCGCCGGTTGATCCCTGCGACCCACGCCTGCACCAGGGTGTATTGCTCGGGGTCCTCGACCAGCATCGCGCGGCGGTTGATCTCCGCCCAGTGCGCGATGTTCATGATCCGAATGGTGCGGTCATCATCGAAGTAGCCCTCGCCCAGCACTTCAGCCCGGCGACCGGTGGCGCGGCGGCGGGTGAGCTCCATCTCGAGCAAGCGATCCGTCGCCTGCATGTACCCCGAGGCGAAGTACACATCCGCGTCGGTGCTGCCGTAGATGTGCGGCACACCGCTCTCGTCACGGAAGATGTCGACCGATGCGGAGAGACCTTCGTAGACCGGCTCCTCAGGCAAGCAGAAGTCCTGAAGCGGATCGTCGCTGCACGGCACGCCCGAGTCGCTGCCCCCATCGCGATTGGCGTCGAAGCCTGCGTCGATCACCTCCGCGTCGGGCGGCGCCTCCGGGCCAGGGCAAGCGGTCAACGAGAGGGCGAGAGAGAGGAGAAGCGTTCGTCGCACGGCGTGGAGTCTACCCGTCCTGTCCTTGGTTTGGGTCGGTTGGCGACGAGACGGCACGCTCGGTGCGCTAGGCGCGCTGCCCACTCTGGGCAGGAGGCTCTCATGACCGCTCCCCGTGCTTCGATCGACGCGACCTCACACCCGCGGACCGGCGGACGCGAAAGCTGACGTCGAGAAGGTCCGCTGCTAGAGTCGCCCTGACCGACGCCGCACGTAGGCTCCTCGCCGAGGTTCTCGCGCTGCCCGAGGAGGAGCGTCTCGCGTTGCTCGGCGAGCTGGTCGCGAGCTTGGACGCGGCGCATGACGGGGAGAGCGACGCGGCGTGGACAGACGAGCTGGACCGGCGCAGCGCGCGGGCGGACGCCGCCGGTAGCGCGGGCGAAGAGTGGGCGACCGTACGGGCCGCCTGGTCGACGAACTTCACACGACGTGAAGATCCGGTTCCTGGACGAAGCCGTCGAGGAACTCCGCGCGGCGGCGCTCTGGTACGAATCCAAGCAAGCGGGGCTCGGGATCCTCCTGGTCCAGCGTGTCGATGAGGCCGTCGCTCGCGCCTTGCCATGCCGCTTTCGTTTCCCTTGTGGACGCCGAGCCGCCGATACCGACGGGCCCTGACCCACCAGTTCCCGCACTCCGTGGTGTTCCGCCTGAGGCAAGACGAACTGCAAGTGATAGCGATCGCCCACCCGAAGCGCAGGCCGGGGTACTGGCGAGCACGGTCCTCGATGGCTGCTGTTCGTCCCTCTGTGGACGGCAGCTCGCCTCGCGGGGCGGATGGCCGACCCACGGCGCGCGGAACGCCGGCGCCGATCGGCCGGAGCACTTCGAGGAGCAGCATGGCCCGAGCCTCACGCAGCAGCCCCCGCCGTCGTTCAGCCAGCAGGTGGCGGACCGCCAGGGGCCGCCGCCTGCCCCGCCAATCTGCACCCACGATCTCGCGTGTTTCTGATCGGCCAGCGGCGGAACGCGCTTTGCGATGCTGCCAGCTGGAGGCTCGGGCATGGTGTGGGCGCGCAGGACATTGGCGGACTCGACGTGGTTCGTCACAAGGCGGGTGACGGGACGCATGTACTTGTTGACGCCGCACCCGAAGATGGCCGCGACGTTC
>Ga0105047_10001538_pt1 | contig 41426 bp, 43 predicted proteins | sample MAT04_FD_78384 | JGI IMG/M metagenome (GOLD analysis project Ga0105047, IMG submission 78384) | Freshwater microbial communities from Lake Fryxell liftoff mats and glacier meltwater in Antarctica - MAT-04 (megahit assembly) | ecosystem: Environmental > Aquatic > Freshwater > Ice > Liftoff...
GAAAATTTATATTGTCTGGTAAAAAACGTGATATGTAGGCAAGTGCATACTATAATGATAATGGAATATGACAAATGAATAACCCAACTTCCTATTTTCGCCGTCAAATTGCATTGCCGCAAGACCATGGTTCCTGGGTCTTCATTCTCAGCCCATTAACTATCGGCCTGTTTGCTGGTGGGCAATTTTCTGCAGCATCTATGGCTTTAACTGTGGCCGCTATGGCTGCTTTTCTCATTCGCCAACCCGTAACCATGGCAATCAAGGCTTATTCTGGCCGCAGACCGCGCAGCGACCTGCCTGCGGCCAGATTCTGGATGAGTCTATACGGGGCACTCGTTGTGCTAAGTGTTTTAGAGTTAGTTGCTCTAAATCAAACCTATGTGCTCTATCTGGGAATACCGGCCGTGCCTGTGTTTGCATGGCATCTCTGGCTGGTCAGTCGCCGGGATGAGCGCCGCCAGGCGGGTATTGAAATCTTGGCGACAGGTGTGCTAGCTCTGGCTGCTCCTGCCGCATATTGGGTCGGTAAAGGCGAATACCTGCCGTTGGGCTGGGTATTGTGGATCCTGACCTGGTTTCAATCGGCAGCAAGTATTGTGTATGCCTACCTGCGCCTGGCCCAGCGCGGCTGGGAATCCAGGCCCGGCATAAATGCCCGTTTGAAGGCCGGGGCACGAGCGATTGCTTACACAGGGTTTAATCTTTTGCTTGCAATTGCGTTTGGATTATTCCAGCTGATCCCTGGACTGGTCTTCAGCGCATTCCTTATACAGGCAGTTGAAGCCATCTGGGGCACAGCAAATCCAGCCATCGGAGCCAAACCTACTGCCATTGGCATACGCCAATTGATTGTCAGCATTTTGTTCACCATCTTATTCGTGATCACATGGAGATAAGCTATGACAGAAAATGAATGGGTATTCCTACTGGAGGTTTTTGACCGTCTGCAAGCGGAAATTTTCAAGGAAGCACTGGAAGCGCAGGGCATTCCGGCGCAGCTTTTCCAGGAAGGGGCGGCGCATTATGTTTACCCGGTTGGCGGCCCACTGGGAAAGATTGAACTGTGTGTTCCGAGCATGCGACTAAAAGAAGCCCAGGAATGGTTGGAAGCCTATGACCGGGGCAATCTGGAGAGTGACAACTCCGAAACGGAAATCGGCGAGCCGGAAGAAAACGAAGACACGCATTAGCAAGGAAAACAGAATGGATATTTTCTTTAAAATTCATCAAGATCTGCCGCGTGAAGGCCCGGGCGACAGCCAGTCCACGCATAAAGCCATTGCGCTGATGCTTGACTTACCCGCTAAACCTCGTATCCTGGATATTGGCTGCGGTCCGGGCACGCAAACACTCGACCTGGCAGTCATCCCAGGCGCAAAAATCACTGCGGTGGATACGCACCAACCCTTTCTAGACCAGCTCCAAAAACGAGTTGTTGCCCATGGATTGGGCAAACGGATCGAGACTGTGAACCAATCCATGTTCGAGTTGCAGTTCTCCGAAAAGAGTTTTGACGTACTTTGGAGCGAAGGGGCGATCTATATCATTGGGTTTGAAAATGGTTTAAAAATCTGGCGCCCGCTGCTTAAGTCCGGCGGGTATATCGGCGTGACAGAAATATCATGGCTCAAGCCGAACCCACCAGAAGAAATTTATTCCTTCTGGAAAAATGATTATCCGGACATGCATGACGTTTATGAAAACTTGAAGATCATGCAGGCGGCGAATTACCGGGTTTTAGGACATTTCGTCTTGCCAACTGAGAGCTGGTGGGATGATTATTACACCCCAATATTGGCGAGGCTGCCTGCGCTGCGTGAAGAATATCGTGATGACCCGCAGGCAACCGCCGTTTTTGATGCCAGCCAGAAAGAAATGGAGCTGTACAGCAAATATTCGGACTATTACGGCTATGTTTTCTACGTGGGGCAGGTGTTATAAGCAGGCCATTTCATTAAGTAAACATCATCTGGGAGCAAAGTATGAACTTTGAACTGAATGAAGAACAGCACATGTGGAAAAAAGTCGTCCATGATTTTGTGGCAGCAGAAGTACAGCCCAAAGCCAGTGAAGTGGATGAAACAGCCTCATTCAACTGGGAGGCGACCCGCAAGATGGGCGCACTTGGGCTGCTGGGGCTTAGCATCCCGGAAGAATTTGGCGGCTCGGGCGTGGATGCGATCAGCGCATCCATTGCCATTGAAGAATTGGGCTGGGGCTGCGGCTCCACAGCGTTGGCTATCGCGGCGCATAACGGGTTGGGTACGGCTCCCATCAGCCTGTATGGAACAGACGAAATGAAAAAACGCTGGTTACCCTTGGTGGCAAGTGGACGAGGCAAACTGGGCGCTCTGGCACTGACTGAACCCGGAGCTGGCTCAGATCTTCAGGGCGGTATTCGTACCAGAGCAGAAAAAATTGGGAATGAATGGGTAATCAATGGCACGAAAATGTGGTGCACAAACGCAAGCATAGCGGAATACATTATTACTCTGGTACGAACCAACCCCGCGGGCGGCAGCCATTCCTTGAGTATGCTTCTGGTACCTACCAATACCCCAGGGTTGAAGATCGCACCCGCTGAGAAAAAAATGGGGCTGAAAGGCTCCCCCACACATGCCGTCGCCTATGAAGATGTACGCATACCCCTAGAAAATCTGATCGGGGAGTACAACCACGGCCTGCAACAGACACTAGCCACGTTGGACGGAGGCCGCGTCAGCATCGGAGCGCTGTCTGTTGGATTGGCACAGGCTGCCTACGAAGCTTCTATTAACTATGCGAAAGAGCGTTTTGCCTTTGGAAAACCCATCGCCGAGCACCAGGCTATTCAGTTTATGCTGGCGGATGCCGCCACCGAAATTGAAGCCGCGCGCTTCCTGATCTACCGCGCAGCCTGGCTCAAGCAGGAAGGCAAACCTTACAGCAAGGTGGCCGCCATGGGTAAATTATTTGCGACCGAAATGGCAGAGCGAGTGTGCCGCAACGCCATCCAGATCCACGGAGGCTACGGCTACAGCCGTGACTACCCGGTAGAGCGCATTTACCGCGATGCCCGCCTGATGACCATCGGAGAGGGCACCAGCGAGATACATCGGATTGTCATTGCAAGACAGTTGCTTTATAACAATTAACAGAATGAGATGCGCCAGCGAAAAACCGCTGGCGCATCTCATGTAAACTCGGGGGGAATTCTTGTTTTATGCGAACGTCAAGTGGGCATCTTCTGCAATTTGCAAGATAACATGGGCTTACCCAACGCCCAGAAATGTTTCCCTGGGGTTGAAACAGCACTTTTCCCAACTCTGATCCCAGTTCCCGAAATTAATCTTTGGGAAAGAAAGTTTACTAAAGACATGGCCTATTCCGGAATTCGGGATGAGCCATGTCCTATATATTCACAAGTGTGTTCATTTATCCGGCAACATGTAGTTCACAAAAATATACCAAACATCTTTCAATAAAGATTTGAGCCGGATTATGATTTCTGATTATTTTTCCACAACCACCCAGGCGTTATATCCTTCGGTTTCAATTCTCACCCTGGCCTGCGAAGGCAGCAGCTGAGCGATCTGCGGCGGGGAAAGGAAGTGACTGCGCATCAGGGCCAATTTCTCCACTACTGCCACAATCTTGACCTGCCAGGTACGCAGGTCGGGCTCTTCAATCACCAGGCGCCCGCCGGGTTTGAGCACACGCCATAATTCAGCAATGGTCTGTGTCTGGCTGATTACGTGATGCAAGGCATCCACCATGATGATGCGCTCGAAAGTATCACTTGCAAAAGGCAAATGTTCAGCAGGGGCGTGTACACCCGGCAAACCCTTTTGAAGCGCCTGAGCGAGCATACCAGGCGAAAAATCCGCCACCAGGGCGCTGCGCACGTAAGGACGCAGTGCGGAAGCCACACGGCCAGTTCCGCCGCCAGCATCCAACAACAGGCCGTCCATGGGCAGAGACACCATTCTCAACATTAATTCCAGGCGGGAAAATGGAATAGCGCGGTCGTAGATGGGGGCGAGAATATCAAAGTGATCGAACATGCTTATCCGATGATGACCAGTCCGCGGATTTGATCCAATGTGGATGGACCAATGCCCGGGATTTTCAGTAAGTCTTCTATTACTTTAAAGTTTCCGTTTTCAGTGCGGTATTTTATAATTTCACTGGCGGTACTCGGCCCAATGCCGGGTAATTGATCAAGCTGCTCGGCAGTGGCAGTGTTGAGGTTGAGGAGCTGTCCGGCGGGGGGCGTGGGCGTGACAAGCAAACCATTGCCACCGATGGTCAACTGTGGCGTGGGCACATCCAGGCCGCCGGGAATCACAATCTGCTGGCCATCTTCTACCTTATCCGCCAGATTGACCTGGGAAATATTGGCGCTGCTCAAAAAGCCGCCAGCCAGTTGAACCGCTTCCACTACTCGGCTTTCAAGCGGCAGCCGGTAAACGCCGGGACGATTGACTGCGCCAGTAACATACACCACAATCGGTTCTGGGGTTGGTGAGGGAAGTAACTGAACGGGCTGCCCTTGCGGAGCGCGCACAGTGAGATATAACAACCCGCCAATCACCAGGCCGATCAAAATACCGATGACTATATTGATAATATTTTTCATATTTTCCTCTAGCTAAACCAGTACCATCACCAACATCCTGTCATTGATAAGATGCAAGGCATTAATCAGACCGGCCAACTGGCTGATACGCCGGAAATATTTTGGCAGTTCAGCGCCATGGATGGGATGGAACCCGAATTTTTCGTAAAACGGTCCCAGATGTGAACGGCAGGTAAGGTATAAAGGGCGCGGACCATCTGCGGTCAATTTTTGAATGAGAAGGCGTGCCAGACCTTGCCCGCGTGACGATGGGACCACAGCGATGGATGCCATCTCAATAGTACCATCCGAATGGGGTTTCAATTGTCCACAACCTGCATAACATCCTGCGGGTGATTCTATAACAATAAAACGACGCCAATCCAAACCGGTAGGATTAATTCCGGCCTCGCGAATCAACGCCTTGATCGCTGGAAAATCAGTTTCCAGCGCCGATCGAAGAACAGGTTCAGCCAAGGAAACCTCCGGCGGCAAGCACCACAAATGTAAAAATTGCCCAATGAATTAAGAACGGATAAAGAAAAGACCCGGTACGCCAGGCAATCCAGCCAAAGATAAAACCACCAAAAACAGTTGAGAGCGTTTCCCCGGCCGGTTTGGTGATGTGGGCAATGGCAAAAGGCACAGCCTGCAACCACAATCCATCGCCGCCAAATTTACGTACATAGGCGAAAGTAAGCCAGCCGCGAAAAAGAAACTCCCAGCCGAACAAAGTAACAAAGGTGTAGACAGGCAATGACGACCCGGACAACGGCTGATAATACGCGCGCATAGATGGGTCCGCATGCACGAAAAACCACAGAATCGGTATGATGACTAGCAAACAAGCGGCGCTGATCAACACACCAGCGCGCCAATCACCCAACTGAAAACCGTAATCACGCGGATTTTCCTTGAAAACGAATAGAATGACCAACAGCGGAATAAATAAATAAAGGATGGTAAGGTCAAGCAGCTTCCAGGGTGTGAAAGTAAAATAACGATCGGTTATTAATAAGAGGGTACTGGTTATTGTGATAGTGACAATTTTCCAGTCAAATTTAAGTCCGGTTGCAAAAAAACTTTTCATGCTGGATTGACAACAACACACCAATTCAGAGTGCGTTGGAAGATTGAGTGCTTGTCCTGCCTGCCCGCCAGGCTCATTTCAACAATTCTTCCAACAAGGCCCGTGCTTTTGGGGCATCGGCTTTGCCCTGCATCTTCTTCATAACCTGGCCGACAAAGAAACCCATCAGACCCAGCTTGCCGCCTTTATAGGCGGCCACTTCGGAAGGAGATTCAGCCAACACCTGTTCAACCACGTTGCGAATAGCACTATCGTCACTGACCTTGGCCAGACCTTCCGCGTTCACGATCTCAGTAGGTGATTTACCGGTAGCGTTGACCTTATCCAACAATGTCTTGCCAGTATTATTGTTTACTGTGTTGGCATCCACAAGCTTGATAATCTCTGCCAGGTAGTCGGGGGTCAAGACCAACTCGCCAGCGTTTTTGCCGCTCTCATTGAGCATGCGCAGCACATCATTCATCAGCCAGTTGGAAACGCGCTTCGGATCGCCGCCGTAATGCTTTACAGCTTGTTCAAAGTAATCGGAGAGGAAGCGTTCGCCGGTCAGGATATCCGCATCGTATTCTGGTAACCCATAGGCGGTCTTAAAACGCTCGCGGCGCGCCAGGGGCAGCTCGGGGAAATCCGCCAGTATGGTATTCTTCCAGGCGTCATCCATGTACACAGGCAGTAAATCCGGTTCGCGGAAATAGCGGTAATCGGCCTCGGTCTCTTTGCTACGCATCTTTTTCAAGGTCTGGCTATCTTCGTCCCACTCCAGAGTCCAGGCTTCGATACGGTTACCTGCGTCATACTCGCGCGTCTGGCGTTCTATTTCTTTACCAATCGCAGTCCGCACGGCTTCGATGGAATTGACGTTCTTAATCTCCGTTTTCGGATTCAGGATGGTTTCACCCTTCAGGCGCAGGGAAACATTCGCATCACAGCGCAAATGACCTTTTTCCATATCTGCTTCCGAAACGCCAATCCAGCGCAGAAGTTGGCGCAGACGAGTGAGATAATTGGCAGCTTCATCCGCGGAGTGAAGATCGGGACCGGTGACCATTTCAATCAACGGAACACCACAGCGGTTGAAATCAATTAATCGGCGGCCCAATTCATTGCGGGTCTTCCCGGCGTCTTCTTCCAGGTGCAATTTCCAGATGGTCACACGGCGGTTTGAACCGTCCGCCTGGGGCACATCCATATAACCGCCCTTTGCCAGGGATTTATCGTATTGGGTGATCTGGTAGCCTTTGGGTAAGTCGGGGTAAAAATAATTTTTGCGGTCAAAGAAAGAGACAGGTTGAATATCCGCATTCATCGCGGCGGCAAGAAGAACACCCTTTTCCACTGCACGCTTGTTAAGCACTGGTAAAACGCCAGGCATGCCTGAACATACCGGGCAAATATTAGTGTTTGGCCCGTCATACCAGGAATCGGCTTTACAGGCGCAAAATATCTTGGTCTGGGTATTGAGTTGGATGTGAGTTTCAAGACCGATGACTGCTTCGTATTCCATAAATCATCCTTTGGCGTGGGCTATGGGGTCTATTATACCCAAAGAAAATCACGCAGGGTTGCCCGTGCGTGTCATTTGTTTCCGAGCAACCATCCAGTTGGTTCCCCGGCCTACTCTTTCCCTTCAGTATCTGCCGCACCAATAGTGAGTCGCTGTGCAAATAAAATTGGGTTGATGGTAATTAACACAACCAACATGGCAGCCACGTTGGTTAATGGACGATCGCGGGGCTTAAGCATTTGGCCGAGGATCCAAATCGGCAGAGTTTCCTGCTGACCAGCGGTAAAGGTGGTAACGATGACTTCGTCAAACGAAAGCGCAAAAGCGAGAATTCCACCGGCGAGCAGCGCTGTGGCAATGTTGGGCAAAACAATATGCCAGAAAGTCTGGAAAGAATTCGCACCCAGGTCCATCGAGGCTTCGATCATAGAGTTACCCGTCCGGCGGAAACGCGCCAGAACATTGTTATAAACTGTGACCACGCAAAACGTGGCGTGACCAATGACAATCGTCCAAAACGAAAATGGAATGCCCAGGCCAGCGTTTGCCGAACGCAGGGCTGGACATTGCCGCCCGCGATAAGACGCAAGCTGGCATCGCCAGATGCAGTCACCAGGGCGAAACCACCCTGGTTCATTAAGGTAACCATTTCATCCGAAGTAGCCGCATCTTTAACGGTAACTTTGCAGTTGGTTTCCTTTTCAAATGCAGTTACCCAGTTGTAAGCCGGATCATTTGTGCCACCAGTTCCTCCACAAGCTGATAATACAAGGCTGAAAACTACCAACAAAACTGTCAAATCCCGTACCATTTTGTTTACATAATCTCCCCTTTTACCCTCTATCTTTGGCTTGATGCGCCAAAATGTACCGGTCTCATAAACAGACAAAAAATCCGGATGGATTTCAGTGCATCCATTCAAAAACGAATTCCCGACAAACATATTCCTGAAACCAGGTTTTTTGGTTCGTCGGGAGTGAATAGATGTGATTATACAACTTCGTTGCCGGAAATATCGTTAGGTTTTTGTTTTGTCTTTTTCGGAAACAAAAAAACAGCAGGGGGGAATTCCGCTGCTGTTTTGAAAACCCGAATCGAGCAAGAAATTATAAAGAAGCCATTCCAGCCAGGGTTCTAAAAGCGTTATACGCCACCTGCATATCCGGAACTTCAACGGAGACTCGCAATCCATCGCGCTGTGTGCCGGGCATACGCGCAGCACGGTCAGCCATGTCAGAGCTCATAAAATCAACGGTAACTAGCACAGGTGCTTCCACGATAAATGGTTCTGGCGATTGCCTGTGCTTGAGGCTGGCAACTGCGCGTTTGGCAGCTTCGGAGATCAATTTTTGAGTAACTTCTGGGGCAAGGCATTCGGCAGAATAGCGGCCAGTGGCCTGCTTGACCACCGCAATCTCCATCTTGCCCAGTAATTCCACTGTTTGTGCACAGGCGGTCTGATCACCGCTGATCATAATAACAGGAACGCCAAAGTACCCGGCCAGGGCACCGTTCAAACCAAATTCACCAACCAAAACATCATTTAGCCAAAGGTTTGCAATACACTTGCTCGACCAGGTATGGTCGCACACTGCATAAGCAGAACCCTGGCGCGCATGATATCCAATATAAATGACTCCTTCAACCGTTTCGTCAATACCCTGCATCATAGCATAAGGGGATGCATTGCTCGAGTTAAGACGCGCGCGCGGGTCAATTTCCTCAATCAGAATATTGGTACCATTCCAGTGACCATCCGCTACCACAATATCGGTTGCACCGCCGTCAAATGCACCTTTAATGGCAGCGTTTACATCCTGAGTCATCAACTTGCGAAAACGTGGATACTCATAGTGGCCGGGTGTCACCTGATCCCAGTTGACCACGCCGGTAATACCTTCCATATCTGTTGCGATCAGTATCTTCATCATTTCTCTCTTTTCTCATGCTCGAGATTATTTGGGGTAAAAACCCTGAAACAAGAATATGCCCATGAAAACACGATCAGGCACATTCAATCAATTTAATACTGCAGGTCGCTCGGCGCGCCAGGATTCGCTCGCGGTTGCCTGCTCATAAGCATGCCCGGCGCGGAAGAGCAGATCTTCGCGGAAATCGGGTGCAAAGAAGTGAATACCCAGCGGCATTCTCTCATGGTCAAACCCGGCCGGGATGGAAATACCCGGCACACCGGCATGGTTGCCAGTCACAACAAGCTGGTCAGCATACTGCATCAAAACCGAGTCGCCGTACACGCCGCCAATTTTAAAGGCTGCGCTGGGCGTGGTGGGGGTAAGCAACGTGTCCACCTTTGCAAATGCTTCGTCAAAATCCTGCCGAATAAGGGAGCGGATACGCAGCGCACGGTTGTAATATTGTTCACTGTACTGGGCGGCGGAAACATACATACCCATCAGAATGCGCAACTTTGGCTGCAAACCAAACCCTTGGGCGCGGGATTTGCGATACATGGAGCGCAGGTCGTTGGTCGAATCGGGAGTGCGGTAACCGTACTTAACGCCGTCATAACGGTGTAAATTAGAGGCGGCTTCTACACGCGAGATCACAAAATAAGCCGGGATGCCAAATTTCGTGTGGCGCATGGGAATATTTTCCACAATTTCCGCGCCGGCTTTCGCAAGTCTTTCAGCAGCATCCAACACTGTCTGCTTGATCTCTTCTGGCAGGGATTGCTCAACCAACTCGCCGGTATCCGCGTTGAAGTAGGTAATGCGGAAGTAATCCGGTGAAATGCCAATTTTAAACCCACGAACGCCTTTCTCCAATTCAGCAAGATAATCCGGAACCAGGACGTTGGCAGCGGTGGCATCGCGCGCATCTACACCAGCCATGACACCCAACGCCAGTGCTGAATCTGCCACATTACGGGTAACAGGCCCTGGACAATCCAGGGAAGAACCAAAGGCGATCAAGCCGTAACGCGAAACGCGCCCATAACTGGGTTTTAGACCCACCACCCCGCAGTAGGCCGCCGGTTGGCGAATGGAACCAGCGGTATCTGTGCCCAGGGAAATTGCACCTTCATACGCCGCCACTGCAGCCGCAGACCCACCCGAGGAGCCACCAGGAACACGAGATGTATCCCAGGGGTTGCGAGGGGCCGGCTGGAACGCGGATGACTCGTTGGAAGAACCATAGGTAAACTCATCAAGGTTCACCTTGCCAAGCACCACTGCGCCTGCTTTTTCCCACCGCTGCACAGCCGTGGCCGTATAGGGAGAGATAAAGTTCGCCAGGATTTTTGAAGCGGCAGTCGATGGCGTGCCTTCAACACAAAAGATATCCTTAATGGTCACGGGAACACCCGCCAGCTCACCGGGGTCTTCGCCAAGCGCAATTTTTGCATCCACGGCAGCAGCCTGTTTGCGCGCCCTATCAACGGTCAGGGTAATAAAAGCATGCACCTTATCCGGTTGAGATTGTGGATCACCGCCCACAGTTCCGGCACAACCATCCACTTTTTCAATGTGTTTGAGATGCGCTTCCAGCACATCCACAGCCGAAGTTTCACGCGCCTTTACCTTGCGGGCAATTTCAAGAGCAGAGAGTGTATGCAGAGTCATTTTCATCCTAAGAAACACAACAAAAAATTAGCAAATAATGTCTGACAATTATTTTAAGCTCTGGTGGGGGATATCAGGCACAACAAAATAATTGTCTTCTGTCTCAGGCGCGCCAAGGATTAATTTCTCAGCGCTGGGGTAGATTGCGATTTTATCTTCGCGGATGGACGGGGAACTGACGGATGTATAAGGGACGCCGTGTGAAGCAACCGGCGTGGATGGGTCCAGCGGGAAGGATTCCAGCTCGTGAATGGCTTTTAACTGGTTGTTTAACTGCTTACGCAAATATTCGCCTTCTTCGGCAGAAAGTTCAAGCGCAGCCAGCTCGACCAGATGAATAAATAATTCCGGAGTAATTTCTTCAGTCATACGACCTCATTTGTTGGCATGGAGGAAATATTCAGAAACACATTTTGGCGAGTATATCCCACACGGGCAGTCATGGCAAGAAGAGGAAGTCGCCAAGAAAATTTTAAAACAACTATCAAGGAAATATCATAGAACATAGTCTTTTAAATCTGTTTTTCTCGGCACAGTAGCGCCTTGGGTTACGCAAGATTATCTTAGCGTGTCAAGTAACCCAGAGATAACCTGAGTTTTGAAAAATTATGAGTCATCAACTTCTCTGAAATGCTATAATGCACTACATAATAATTCCCTTTCACACCTCAAAGCATTCTGCGGAGAAAAAATGAGCGATCTGGCAATTTTCCCATTAAGTGACGAACATAAAATGATCCGTGACGCTGCGCGCGATTTTGCGCAGAATGAAATTGCACCTATCGCCTCTAAATTCGATGAAAGTGGCGAATTTCCTCACGAAACCATAAAAAAAATGGGCGCGATGGGCTTTATGGGCATTGAGGTGCCTGAAGAATATGGCGGCGCAGGTATGGATACGCTTGCCTATGTGCTGGCTTTAGAAGAGATTTGCCGGGCAGATGCTGCGCACGGTGTCATTATGTCGGTGAACAATTCCCTTTACGCATACGGATTGATCAAGTTTGGGACGGATGCTCAACGCAAGAAATACCTCACCCCGGTTGCATCGGGCAAAGCAATCGGCGCATATTCGCTGACTGAACCAATGAGTGGTTCGGATGCCGGAACGATGAAAAGTCGTGCGGTACGGGATGGCGATTTTTATATTCTAAACGGGCGCAAAAGCTGGGTAACCAGCGGCCCTGTTGCAGAATACGTGGTGGTCTTTATGGTGACGGATCCTGAAAAGAAACAAAAGGGAATTTCCGCCTTTATGGTGGAAAGCAGCACCAAGGGCTTTGTACGCGGCAAGAAAGAACCAAAACTGGGGATCCGAGCTTCAGCAACCAGCGAATTGCTATTTGAAGACTGCCGCGTTCCTGCTGAAAACATAATCGGCAAAGAAGGTGATGGCTTCAAGATTGCCATGACCGTGTTGGACGCAGGTCGGATTGGAATTGGCGCTCAGGCGTTGGGGATTGCCGAAGCCGCCTATGAAGCCGCAAGAGTATATGCCGGTGAAAGAGAGGCTTTTGGCCAACCCATTGGAGCCTTTCAAGGAACTGGATTCAAAATCGCTGATATGAAGACGCGTATTGAAGCCTCCCGCTTGCTTATCTATAATGCAGCTCTCCTAAAGGAACGCGCCAAAAAAACCGGTGAACGCTTCTCGCTGGAAGCATCCATGGCAAAATTATTTGCTTCAGAAACCGCCATGTTTTGCGCCCACCAGGCTGTTCAAATACACGGCGGCATGGGCTACAGCAAGGAGTTACCGGTTGAACGCTATTTCCGAGATGCCAAAATTACCGAAATATATGAAGGCACAAGCGAAATTCAACGAATGGTCATTTCTCGCTCCGAACTGGGCATAAAGTAACCCTGACTCCATGGAAAAGAAAGCTAGTTCTGTGCCAGGTTGAAAATGTTTAGCTTTGCCCTTTAAAGTATTTTATCCACAAAATATAACCGTCGTAACGATATTAATCGTTACGACGGTTCCTACAGGTAATGATTATGCGCAATGAAGGTGAAGAAGGTTTGTGGGATTCGTTCTGGGCGGTACATGCCTCCAGCTCCGATCTATTTCACAGGGTATTGTGGCGGATCCGGTTCTTATTTTCAAGCGCATACGCCCGAACCCTGGCAAATACTACCGGCAAACTTAGCTCAACAATGCTGCTTGAGGTTGGCTGTGGTTCTGCGCGTACACTGCATTACCTTAACCAAACATATGCTGACAGCAGCTGTTATGCTCTGGATCTCTCACCACAAGCTATAGATGTGGTGCGCCAGATCAGCCCAGATTTTTACTCAGCGGTTGCCAGCGCAACCGATCTCCCCTTGCTAAAAGACACTTTCGATGTCAGTTTCAGCATCGGCTTAATAGAACACTTTACGCGCGAAATTGCCGCGAATATGATCAGAGAAAAAATTAGGGTAACACGACCGGGCGGCCTCGTTGGGATAGTAGTACCCTGGGAAAGTTCAATCTATAACCTGATCGTGCGCAAGGCCTTTGGAAAACATTGGCCTTTTGGTGATGAAGACCCTTTTCACCGCCATGAATTAGCGCTATTCATGGAAAATCTCGGGTTGATTGAAGTAAATATTCACGTTATTTACGGCAGCACCCTGCTGGGAATTGGGCGCAAAGGAAAATGACAAGGCTGTTCTCCGCTCTTCAACCATCCAATATACAAAAAATGGAAGGTTACTTGCTGCTCGCTGCCAGTATCGCGGCAGCCGCGCTGGGACAGAATTTATTGTCGCTGGCTGTCACCAATGCAGGGTTTTGGGAGATCGCCAGCTGGTTGCCAAATTTTTGGAAGAATTTATCGCCGCTGCCCGGCCTTGTGCTTTACGCGTTCGGCGGATGGATGTTCGTTGGGGGGATTAAGCATCTGGAGGTAACGCCAGCCCGACTCAAATTCTCAACTTTGGAAACTCCTCACTCCAAACCACAGTTTGGATTTTGGGTTACAAGTCTCGGGCTGGCAGCCATCACCTGCTATTCAGCTGCGCAGCCAACTGCCAACTCAATCGGGACAGCACTCGCATTTACCTGGCTTCTCAATATTACACTCTTCACCATTACCGTTCTGGTACACATAAAATGGCAGCCACCATCCATACAAGATACAGGCCACTGGGTGCAGGCCCATTTCCTGGAATTATTAAGCATTGCCATCCTCGGCCTGCTGGCTTTTGCGATCCGTTTCTGGAACCTGGAACTACAACCATATTCCTTTGTCAATGACGAGGGTCAAATGGGTTCTCATGGGGTCTGCGCTGTACTTGGTTCCTGCACGAATCTTTTCGCCATGGGCTGGGCAAGCCAACCTGTGCTAGCTTTTGTACCAACAGGCATCAGTATTGCATTATTGGGCCGCAGCGCCATTGCGGTCAGGTTGGTAAGCGTTCTGATAGGCACTCTTGCGGTGATCGCTGTGTACTTAGTAGCCAGAGAGATTTTCGAGAAAAAAGTGGCGTTTACAGCCGCAGCTTTGCTCGCCAGCCTGCCGCTGCATGTTCACTTCAGCCGTTTAGGCGTGGATAATATTGTCGATTCGCTTTCCACCACGCTCATTCTGGGCCTATTGTTCGGCGGTATGAAACGAGGGTCAACATTAAATTTTCTTGCCGCAGGAATATTAGGGGGGGTGTGTATATACACCTATCCCGGAACACGCCTTGCTCCCGTTTTGGGCTTTACAGCAATTTGCTTTATTTGCTTGCGCACCCGCGGATTAATAAAAGCTCATCTACCTAATATTGCCATTTTTGTTATGGCAGGCATCATCACCGCAGCGCCTATGATTGGTTTTTTCTCTGCGAACCCGAACTACTTTGCTTCGCGAATGAATAATGAAGGAATATTTCAAAACAGTACTGTGGCATCCGGGCTGCAAAATGGGAACAGCATGGCAGGGATTTTAACCAACCAGTTCATGCGCTCCAGCCTGGTGTACATCATTACTCCGGCACCATTAAATTTCTTTAACTCTCCCCAACCCTACCTGACGCCCCTGGCAGCAGTCTTTTTTATGCTGGGGCTGGCGTATACATTCTGTCAAATCAAGGAAGACCGCTACTTTGTGATATTCATCTGGTTCTGGGCAGCGATCATCCTGGGAAGCACTCTCACCGGCGGGCCGCCTTCCAGCCAACGTATGCTGATGAGCACACCCGGGTTGGCAATTCTCACAGCTATCGGGATTAATAAAGCGCTGGAAATCCTGCCTGGATTGGGTAAATCAACACGCTGGATACAGGCAGGGGGATTGCTGTTATTCATCATTTGCGTGATGAATAAGGATGTCAACTTTTATTTTAATGAATACCAACAAGGGCATTTTTTTGAAGACCGCACGAATGAACTGACGTACGAAACAGCCGCAAAAACTTCCCCACTCCATGATAAAGGGCGGTTTTACATTTTGTCTGAACCAGGCGTGCCTTACCTGTCATTTCCGAATTTTATTTTCTTTTCGCCCGATGTTGAAAAAGCCTATTTTTACGAAGTCACGCGCCAATCTGTAGACAATTTACCAAAAGACAAAAATGCCCTGTTCATCGCCACTCCGAGCCGTCTTGAAGACCTGAAAAAGTTGGCAAACATGATACCAGGCGGTGAATGGAATGATATCCCGCGTCGTTACCAGCCTGCCGATATGCTATATTACAGTTACGCTATCAGCCAACACATTTTGCAAGCCTACAAGCCATAGACTCTGCTCAACGAAATGAACAATAATTTTATTCTCACTGTCATTCTTATTTGCCTTCTCCTCGTTGGAATAGATATTGCTTTGTATTCCTGGCGCAGGAAAAAATATAAAGCCGGGGAATCTATATTTTCATTCTTGCAAGGCATACTGAAGATTGCGAATCAATGGAGGACGCCCCCAGCCCTGCCAGTCAACTCCTTCAATAAGGCAAAACGAATCACAAACGTTGTTTCCGTTCCTGGTAAATCAATGCACATCGAGTTATCGGGCGAACTTCCAGAAGGAACAATTGTCAATATTACCCTGGAAGTTGTGGATGAGCAGGGAAAAATAACTACCCAAAAGAGAGCTGTAGGACAAACGGTCTTTGCAGAAAAAACTGAGAAACAGACCGATGATAACCCACAAAACCTTTTGCATGGGCAGGCTTTCGAGAATAAATATCTCAATCAAGGAATATCACAAAAAAGAAGCAGCATTAAAGGCAGCCTGGCAGCAAGAGCCGGCCAATTTCTTACACGAGCAGTTACGCTGACGCCAAAACCGGAAAATCTGGATAAGATTTTATTGGCAGCCGCCATTACAATTTATGCAGTGGTGATAAGCCTGGGGATCGACCGCTATCCGATCTACTTTTTTACAGATGAAGCCATTCACATGAACCTGGCCTCTGATTTTTTGCGCGATGGGTTTAAGAATTATTATGGCGAATTTCTGCCCACTTTCTTTACAATAGAAGGCTGGGTGAATGGCACAAGTGTTTACGTCCAGGTTTTACCTTACCTGTTATTTGGAAAATCATTGGTTGCAACCCGCCTTGTTTCGGCAGTTATTTCCCTTTTTGGCGCGCTCGCAGTAGGTTTATTATTGCGAGATGCCTTCAAATTCAAATATTATTGGGCAGGGATATTCCTGATTCTAACCACCCCGGCCTGGTTTTTACATGCCAGAACTGCTTTTGAATATGTAGAAGTTGGCTCGTTTTACAGCATATTCCTATATTTTTACAGCCGCTACCGCGCCGGAAAATTACGCGCGCTCTACTGGGCTATCCTTGCTGGCGCGCTTACTTTTTATACGCATGGGCTTGGACAGATCTTGATGGGTGGTACTGGCATGGGGTTGTTTATTGTAGACTTCCGTTATCATCTTCACCCTGAACGCAGAAAAACTGTGCTGAACGGCCTGCTGTTAGGCGCAATTTTATTACTGCCATTTGCGCGCTATTACCTCGTACATCCTGGGGAGACAGCGGCGCAAGTAAAACGACGAGGGTCTTATTGGGTCAACGAAAATTTAAGCTTTATTCAAAAAGTTGGCGAATACCTGGGACAATATACATACGGTCTGAATCCCGCTTACTGGTATTTACCTAACAAAATAGACCTTAACCGGCATATCATGTATCAATATGGCAACGGTCTGCTTGCAACCCTGCCTTTGGTTGTCGTAGGATTAATTAAAACGATTAAGAACATCCGACAACCTTCTTACCGCATAGTCTTGATCGCTTTGCTGGCATGCCCCATACCAGCTTCAGTGGTGGCAATCGGAATGCCCCGAATGTTGTGGATGACAATCCCGCTGGCCTTGCTTGGAGTTATCGGCCTGACCGCAATCCTGGACTGGGTAGAAAGCCATTGGCACATTTCCTCAAGTTGGCTTTCAGGCGGATTATTCATTCTGCTTGCAGGTTTAAGTCTATTCATGCTAAGGGATGCCTTGATAAACGGGCCAACCTGGTTTAAAGATTATAGCCTTTATGGAATGCAATATGGAGCCAGGCAGGTTTTTCAAGATGTTGTGCGTAAAGGTTTGGAAGAGGATCCCAACCGGCGATATGTTGTTTCGCCATCCTGGGCTAATGGAACGGAACAATTTGCGGCCTTTTTTATCCCCCCCGAAAACCAGGCCCGTGTCAGCATGGGACAACCAATCGATTTTATTAATTTGCTTAAGCAAAAACCGGCAGACTTGTATTTTGTGGCCACATCCGATGAGTATGATAAATTAATCCTTAATGCAGAATTTCAAAATATTAAAGTAGACCAAACACTATCATTCCCCGATGGAAAACCTGGTTTTTATGTACTCACACTGGAAGTCTCGGATAATATTGAAAAAATCATAGCTGCCCAAAAAGAAGTGGAACGCAAGCCTATCGAGGAAACATTCAAACTTAATGGTCAAAGCATTAAAACTCTACATTCTCCTTTTGGCGCAGGTCGTCTTGAAGATGTTTTTGACAACAATGCAGATTCGCTGGCCAGGGTACTGAGCGCCAACCCACTTCTGATTGATTTAACCTTTCTCGATCCCTTACAGACGAATGGTGTTTTAATTCAAACAGGCTCACTGCCAGATTTTACGATTATCATTTCTTTATATGCCCCAGGCTCCACTCAGCCAGTTACCTATACACAGGTTTTCAAAGGATTACCGCCCGATCCTGTGGTCACTATCAATTTCGACAACGGCCCCGCTCGATCAGGGCGTATCAAGATCGAAATAAAAGATAATACATCCGGTGATACTTCACAAATTCACATCCGCACAATTCAATTAAAATAATTGAAACCTATGAAAACCATCCTTTTTGAAAAACACGGCCGCGCAGATGTACTAAAATATACCGATTTTCCCCAACCAGAACCTCAGGCGGGCGAAGTCCTGGTCCGGCTGCACGCAGCAGCCCTGAACCGGCTGGATATCTGGGTTCGAAATGGATGGCCGGGAATAAAACTGGAATACCCGCACATTCCTGGCGCAGACGGGGCTGGCGAGATCGCAGCTCTAGGCGCAGGAGTCGATGGTTGGCAAGTGGGCGACCCAGTTGTAATTAATGCCAACATAGGCTGTGGAAAGTGTGAAATGTGCCTGGAGGGCAAAGATAACCTGTGCAGGCAATGGAAGCTGCTGGGCGAAACCATTCACGGCACTTATTGTGAATACCTGTGCGTGCCGCATAGACAATTATTCAAATTACCAGATGGATTTCATTATCGTATTGCCGCCGCATCAAGTCTGGTCTTTCTAACAGCCTGGCATTCACTGATCACACGTGGTGGTCTAAAAGCAGGTGAAAAAGTACTGATCGTAGGTGCAAGCGGCGGAGTAAACACTGCCAGCATTGTGATTGCCAAACATATCGGCGCACAAGTCATTGTTGTCGGAACCGGGGCTGAAAAACTGGACCTGGCTCATTCGCTTGGCGCAGATTTTCTGATCGACCGCAACACAGACCCGGAATGGCACAAAGCAGTTTACAATGTTACAAATAAACTGGGTGTCGATGTGGTGGTTGATAATGTTGGCACCACCTTCCCGTTATCCTTTCGGGCCGCGCGAAAAGGTGGCCGCATTCTAACCGTTGGCAACACTGGTGGTCCAAAGTTTGAATTTGACAACCGCTTTGTTTTCAGCAAGCACCTCAGCCTGATTGGTTCTACAATGGGTACATTGAATGATTTCTCAACCGTGATGAAGTTGGTAACTAATGGGAAATTACAAGTGGCGCTTGATCGAACCTATGCGCTTAAGCATGCCCAGGCGGCCCAAGAACGGCTGGAAAGCGGTGCACAGCTGGGAAAAATTACTCTGGAGATTTAGTTTGAGATTTTTGAAACAATTCCATTGGTTCGAAATTGCGCTCATCGCGGTTGTGATGGGCGTGCATATCTATGGGAGCTTATCTGCGCCGCATAATTTTTCCACACAGTGGTTCACACGCGACGATGCCTACTATTATTTTAAGGTTGCACAAAACATCAGCGAAGGCAAAGGCTCCAGTTTTGACGGCATCAATTTGACGAATGGCTACCACCCCTTGTGGATGCTGATCTGTATACCGATCTTCAGCCTGGCACGCTTTGACCTGGTCCTCCCGCTTCGAATCTTAATCGTGGTCATGGCAGGGTTGAGCGCTGCAACCAGTATATTACTCTTCAGGTACCTGAAAAAATATACCGGAGAAGCTGTCGCTATGCTGGCGGCCTCTTTCTGGGCATTTAACCTGGACGTTCATGCCATTATTACCCAGCAAGGGATGGAAACCGGCATAGTGGCGCTCTCCGTAGTAGTTTTTCTAACAGTTATCCAAAAATCACAGGGGAAAAAGCAGCTTGAACAACGTGATTTAATGCAACTCGGGCTGGCCGCCATATTTGTATTATTTAGCCGGTTGGATGGTATATTTCTAATCTTCTTTGCTGGTTTATGGATCATTTTTCGCCGCAACCCAATGCGTTACTTGTTGTCCTTTGATTTGTTAATGACGTTCTTCATCATTGTGGGGGCGTTTATCCAACGAGCCGGACTTAAAATTTATCTACATGGTTTTGACAGTTCAGCAATCCTGATTTCGTCAATCGTATTTGCCATTCAAACCATAATCTTCTATTTTGCAGGTTTGTATACCCATCCAAAAACCCTGCCACCGTTGCGAATTTTACTGATAAGCGTGTTTGGGGTTACCTTGAGCGCGTTTTTATCCACGCTTGGAATAATGGTGTTATCAACATTAAACCTGACAAATATGCCGCGCGCTGTTCCGGCACTATACTGGATAGGAATGCTGTTAATCACACTCACCAGCCGATTTGGCTTGCGGGTGCTGTCACCATGGCCGGTGATATTATCCAAAGAAACCAGGCCCATTATGGGTCTTCTGGCTGGTAAAAACCAGATATTATTAGCCTTGGAACCACTAAAGAAATGGCTGATTGCAGGGACGCTGTATTTTGGGACTATTGGATCTGCATTAATGGTTTACATGCTGGCCAACCAGTTCTTTTTTGGAACCATGTTGCCTGTCAGCGGACAAATCAAGAGATGGTGGGGATCAATTCCAGATGATGTTTATGGCGGTGGAGCCCAAACCACTCTGGATGTGTTTGGAGTTGACCCCAACCAAAGCCAGGCATGGGGGACATTCTTTAACCCGGTGTATACATACGCCGATCGCTTAACCAAAAGTGGTTGGACGTTTGATGGTTGGTATATGCTGATAGTTCTGGTTATTGCAGCCAGTTGGATAGGTCTGTTCCTTATTAATCGAAAAAAGAACCTGCGTCGCATCTCATTTATCGGCCTGATACCATTATTCATCAGCGCAGAATTCCATGCTTTCTTTTACGGCGCTTTGGCATATGCAGCCAAACATGAATGGTATTGGGTTTTACAAATGCTCTGCGTGGTGATAATGGGGGCTATGTGGCTAGCCATGCTTTTGGACCTCTTGCCACACATAAAATATGCCAGAGCAATTACAAATATCGCCGCAGCAGTTATGAGTATCTCTCTGGCATACAACTTTGCAGCATACCTCATTCAGCAAATGCCGCTTAATGACCGTCTTGCCGATCAACCTTATATGGATATACTCCCTATCCTGGAAAATAACACCGAACCAGGGTCATTAATCGGTATGACCGGTGGGGGTAATTCAGGATATTTCATCAAAAATCGCACCATTGTGAATATGGATGGATTAATTAATTCTTATGCTTATTTTGAAGCGCTCAAAGAAAACCAGGCGGGGAAATACCTGGCAAAAATAGGCCTGGATTACATCTTTGCAAACAAATATATTATTACAAACACAATGCCCTATCGTTATCAGTTCTCCACCGATGAACTTATCGCGGTACCTGACGTTCCATTGTATGGGCAAAAAGAATTAATGCGTTATATCCCAACCAAATGATAGACCTGGATGCGTAATGAGAGATAAAGTTAAGAAGCTGCCCCGGAAGGGTAAAGACATCATTCCACCCGCAAGCGTAACCATACCAGCCATCATCGTGTTATTTATGACAGCCTGGAATTTCATTCGCATTTATAGTGTGATAATAAACTGGCAAATACTGGTAGAATTTGGGGCATCCCCGAACTATATTTTAGCAACTGGAATAATCTGGGCATTGATAGGTCTGTGGCTCATAGTAGTTTTATGGCAGGAGAGACACTTTGCAGCCCGCGCTGGATCAGCCGTAACTGGATGTTTTTTCCTTTGGTACTGGGTCGATCGGCTAACTATACAACCATCGCCAGCACCCAATGTGCTATTCAGTATTATTTTCTCCACTTGCATCCTGGCTACGATAATCATTAGCCTGCACTTACCAGCTTTGAAATCCTTTTTCAACAAGGAGTGAGGATGAGCGATACTTCGCAATTTAATGGTTTGCGTGAGCGAAAAAGTAAATCACATCTGGGCGGTGGAATTGATCGTTTAGCAGCTCAGCACGAACGTGGAAAATTATCAGCCCGGGAACGCATTGATCTTTTATTAGACAAAGGCTCTTTCCGCGAAATCGATACATTTGTCATGCACCGCACTAATGACTTCGGTCTTGACAAACAACACTACCCCAGTGATAGTGTTGTCACAGGTTGGGGCACAATTGAAGGCCGGTTGATTTATGTATTTTCGCAGGATTTTACAGTTCTGGGCGGTTCGCTCGGGGAAGTTCACGCTGAGAAGATCGTCAAAGTAATGGATATGGCCATGAAAAACGGTGCTCCGATCATTGGCTTAAATGACTCGGGCGGGGCGCGCATCCAGGAGGGCGTGGTTTCACTGGCTGGCTACTCGGATATCTTCCTCCGCAACACACTTGCCAGCGGGGTTATTCCACAAATTTCTGCCATCATGGGACCCTGCGCGGGTGGTGCGGTGTATTCTCCAGCGTTGACAGATTTCATCTTTATGGTCCGCAACTCATCTTATATGTTTGTAACAGGCCCAGATGTGGTCAAATCGGTCACGCACGAGGATGTTTCTTTTGAAGATCTCGGCGGTGCCAGTGTGCATTCTGAAAAATCAGGGGTTTGCCAGGTGGCAGCAGACAGCGAAGCCGATACCCTATATTTGATCCGCAAATTAATGGGCTATCTGCCTCAAAACAACATGGAAGATCCGCTTTTCTCGAACAACGGCGATGACCCTCTGCGCGCTGATGAAGCATTGGACACAATTATCCCGGATGACCCAGGCAAACCCTACGACATGAAAGAAGTGCTATGCATGATCGTAGACAATGGGCAATTTTTTGAAATCCATGAAGGCTTCGCCATGAACGTGGTGGTAGGTTTCGCACGGCTGGGCGGGCATTCAGTGGGTATTGTAGCCAACCAACCTGCAGTTCTGGCGGGAGTGCTGGATATTGATGCAAGTGAAAAAGCAGCGCGCTTTGTCCGGTTTTGTGACTCGTTCAATATTCCCATCATCACATTTGAAGATGTGCCGGGCTTTCTGCCGGGCACCAACCAGGAACATCACGGGATCATCCGATCTGGCGCAAAACTGCTATATGCCTATTGTGAAGCTACTGTTCCCAAGCTTACGGTGATTACCCGCAAAGCATACGGTGGCGCTTACTGCGTGATGTCATCCAAGCATATCCGCGGAGACTTTAATGTTGCCTGGCCAACCGCAGAAATTGCTGTTATGGGCCCGGACGGAGCTGTAAACGTCATCTTTCGTAAAGAAATTGAAAAAGCCAGTGATCCGGTTGCGCGAAAAGCAGAGCTTGTGGCTGAATACCGTGCCAAATTTGCCAATCCGTATATCGCGGCAGAACGTGGTTATGTGGATGATGTGATTGAGCCGCGTGAAACCCGTGCACGATTGATCAATGCGCTGGAAATGCTTCAGAATAAACGAGATGCAAACCCGGCCAAGAAACACGGGAATATCCCGCTGTAAGCGAAGAACCCGAAAAACTTTATTTCCATTCCTGTCCGCTTTAATACCATATCCAGGACGGGCACATTAATCCGGAGAATATATGTTTAAAAAGGTATTGGTAGCCAATCGTGGTGAAATCGCTGTACGCATCATCCGTGCCTGCCGCGAGGTTGGTATTGAGACGGTTGCCGTATTCTCCGAAGCAGACCGGTTAGCCCTGCACGTGCGTTATGCTGACGAGGCTTATTTACTTGGCCCGGCGCCCTCACGCGAATCATATCTGCGCGGAGATAAAATTATTGAGATCGCGCGCAAGTCTGGAGCAGATGCTATTCACCCCGGTTACGGGTTCCTTGCCGAGCGGGATGATTTTGCAGAAGCCTGCGCGAATGCTGGACTGGTCTTTATTGGGCCCAAACCATCTTCCATCGCTGCAATGGGTGACAAAATGACGGCGAGGGAAACAGTCCGAAAAGCAGGCGTGCCTGTGGTTCCGGGTACTGAAGATATAGGCAACATGACGAATGAAGATTTACTGGCGATTGCCCCAAGAATTGGTTTCCCTCTGCTAATCAAAGCTACGGCTGGCGGCGGCGGCAAGGGCATGCGAGAAGTGACCAGCCTGGAAGAAATGCCCGCGTTGCTGGCTTCTGCCAGGCGTGAAGCAGAATCAGCCTTCGGGGATGGTAATGTCTACCTGGAAAAACTTATTGAAGGTGCGCGCCACATTGAATTTCAAATTCTGGCAGATGGACATGGAACAGTCTTACATTTGAACGAACGCGAATGTTCAATCCAGCGCCGACATCAAAAGTTGGTTGAAGAATCCCCTTCTCCCTTCATGGATGAAAATTTGCGCAGTCGAATGGGCGAAGTTGCTGTCAAATCTGCCCAGGCTGTTGATTACATCAATGCCGGCACAATTGAATTTTTGGTAGATAAAGATAAGAATTTCTACTTTCTGGAAATGAACACACGCCTGCAGGTTGAACATCCCATCACAGAGATGATCACCGGTATTGATATTGTGAAAGAACAAATTCGCATTGCGCGCGGAAGGCCCACACAATATAAACAGGAAGATATCAAGATCAATGGGGCCGCAATTGAATGTCGTATCAACGCAGAAGATCCTTATAATAATTTCATGCCATCCACAGGCGTAATCAGTCACAGCATCCTTCCAACTGGCCCGGGTGTGCGTATCGATACGGGTGTTTATCCCGGGTTTGAGATTTCACCATATTACGACCCGATGATCTCCAAGTTGATCGTCTGGGGCGAAACCCGCGCCCAGGCCATCCTGCGCATGCGCCGGGCCCTCGAAGAATACCGGATTGTGGGGGTGCGCACCAATATCCCGTTCCACCAAACTTTAATGGATAGCCACCGGTTTATGGGCGGGCAATATGACACCCGTTTCGTAGAAGAGCGCTTTAGCTTTCAGGATGAGCAAAATGGAAACGATTCTGAAATCTCAGCCGCGCTGGCTACACTGGTCGCTCACCATCAAGCCCAACGCTCTGCCCAATTCGTAATGCGCAACGAACGTGATACATCCAACTGGAAATGGGTGGGCCGCTGGGAACGAATGCACCGCTAATCGTATATTCCATCATCCAATTTTATTTTGCGCCTGCTTACCGGCTTAGCGTACATCAGAAGAGAGAAAAATGAAATATATAACCACCATTGATGGTAAAGAATATACGGTTGAAATCATTGATGAAAAACATATCAGCATTGATGGGAAGATTCTGGAAGTTGATTTTGAATCGGTTAACGGCCAGCCAGTTTTTTCTTTGCTGATCGATGGAAAATCTCATGAGGGCTATGTCTACTCGGACGAAGAAAACTGGCAGGTTTTACTGCGTGGAAGGTTGTACCAGGCAACTGTGGAAGATGAACGTGAAAAACGCCTGCACGCATCAGCCGGCAGCGATCTGAGCGAGGGTGGCGAATTCCACTTGAAGGCTCCAATGCCAGGCATGATCGTGGCAATCCTGGTTTCTGAAGGGGATGAAGTAAAAAAAGGGCAAGTTCTGCTTATTCTCGAATCGATGAAAATGCAGAACGAATTAAAATCTCCAAGAGATGGAACTATCCACCGCATTCGAGCCAAAGTTGGCGAAAAGGTGGAACAAAAGCAAGCCCTATTAACTGTTGTCTAACGAGTTGAGAACCCGAAAAAATGTCAAACAACAACCTGGAAATTGAATCAAAATTTTATGTGCGCAACCTTGCCATTATTGAGACGCGCCTCAATCTGCTTGGCGCAACATGTATCGTGCCACGCATTTTTGAATATAACCTGCGGTTTGATAATCAAGCACACAGCTTGCAACGTCAGCATAAAGTACTGCGCTTGCGCAAATCGGATGATATCCGCATGACCTACAAGGGAGCCGGGGAACGAGTTGGGGGCGCACTCTCGCGTACAGAAATTGAACTTGTGGTTAACGACTTCGACACTGCCAAAAAATTACTGGAGAGCCTGGGGTATCATGTGGCCGCGGCCTACGAAAAATATCGCGCCATGTACAAACTGGGAGGCAGTGTCATCGCGCTGGATGAACTTCCATACGGCAAATTTGTCGAAATTGAAAGCGAATCCCCAGAAGAAATTTTTATACTGGCTAAAAAACTCGAATTAAACCCCGAAGCTGCGATTCCAGCCAGCTACCAGGGTTTGTTTGAGCAGATCAAAATAGCCATGAACCTACCAGCCAAAAACCTGACCTTCTGGGAGTTTGAGAAGATCAAGGTTTCGGCAGATGAGTTAGGCGTTGAACCTGCCGACAAGATTGACTGACACCGCAAAAAATGTTCTGCATCACTATCAGGTTGAAATAGCCATTGGGGATGGCGGTAAAACATCCGCTACCCCATTTGTTATATTGCCTGGCCTTTAAATTGACTTACATACAGGCGGTGATAAAAGCCCTTCAAGTCAAGTAGTTGCTGGTGTGATCCGCTTTCCACAATTTCCCCATCCTTAATGACCAATACCTGGTCGGCGTCACGGATTGTACTGAGGCGATGCGCAATCACAAAGCTGGTGCGGCCCTGCATCAATCGCAACAATGCTTTTTGGATGCGAACTTCGGTGCGTGTGTCAACGCTGCTGGTCGCTTCATCCAGGATCAACACCGCCGGATTAGCCAGGATGGCTCGCGCAATGGAAAGTAATTGACGCTGGCCCTGGCTTAAATTACCCGCTCGTTCCGATAAATTAGTCTGGTAACCCTGCGGCAATTGGCGAATAAAATGATCTGCATCGGCTATTTTGGCCGCAACAATGCACTCTTCTTCGCTGGCATCCAACTTTCCATACCGAATATTATCGAGTATGGTACCTGAAAACATAAAAGTATCCTGAAGCACCAGCCCCAGCTGCTGACGCAAGTCTTCTTTCCCTATTTCGCGGATATCTTTTCCATCAATCTTGATGCTGCCATCCAAGATTTCATAAAAGCGGGTCAGCAGATTAATAATGGTTGTCTTGCCAGCACCGGTTGGCCCTACCAGGGCAATGGTTTCACCAGGTTGTGCATCCAACGTCATATTTTTAATAATCAGCCTATCGGGCCTGTAACCAAAACTAACCCCATCAAATTGAACTTGGCCTTGAATAGGCACAAAAGGCTCTCCCACACGGGCATCATCTATTTCCTCAGGGAAATCAAGTATCTCAAAAACCCGTTCAGAGCCAGCCAGCGCAGATTGGATCGAATTGTACATATTAGCAAGTTGGCGCAAGGGCTGAATAAAATTTTGTCCATAACTGATAAAGGTGGCAATAATGCCAACACTCACCAGTCCGCGCAATGCCAACCAACCTCCAAGACCTGACAGAACAATCACAAAAAAGTTGCCCAACACATTGGTCAACGGCATAAGCAATAAGGCATAACTGTTGGCAGTGACACCCGCACGAAACACATCTTCATTGTATTTCCGGAATGCAGCGACAGCCGAGTCGCTGCGCCTGAAGGCCTTAACAACTTTTTGACCGCTGATCGCTTCTTCCATAACGCCATTTAAATGGCCCAGCTGTTTTTGCAAGTCGCGGAATCCTCGCCGGGTGTATTTGGCGACAAACTGTGTAAACCAGAACATGATGGGTACAACCAGCAGCGCAGCCAACGCCAACCACCGATCCAAAACAAACATGGCAATCAAAATGCCCACTAGGGAGAGAACACTGGCCAGCAACGCGGTAACATTTTGTGACACTGCCTGGTTGATGGCATCAATATCGTTGGTCAGACGGCTCATTAATTCGCCAGCTGAATACTTGTCATAAAAGCTGATCGGTAATTTTTGCAGGTGATTAAACAAATCTTTACGAAGCTGTTTTAGCGCACGTTGAGAAACATCCGACATTAACCACGCAGAAATCGCCTGAAAAAGGTTGCCAGCCAGATAAATAACCAGCATCCAGATCGCAATTTTTAACAAACCAGCCGCATCTTTGGATGCTATGAATTTATCAATCGCAACGCCCATCAGATATGGGCCAACCAAACCCAAAAGGGTGTAAACTACGACTAACACAAGCACAAAACTCAAGACAAATTTGAAAGGACTCAGATATAGAAACAACCTCAACAAGGCGTAACGCGGATCGCGTGCTTTTTCAATCTTACCGGGCTCGGCGGGTCGCCGTTGCATATTCGAACGGAAATTCGGGCCGGAGGTAGGGGTATTCGTCATGCCAGGCCTCCCAGCAACTGCCCACTGAAAGGTTCTTCCAGATGGAAACTGTTGCCAAGCTGAGACTCGTAAATTTCCTGGTAGATTAGACTTGACTGCATCAATTCGCTGTGCTTCCCTTCGGCAACAATCCGCCCGTTGTCAAGCACAACTATCTTATCCGCCCTTAAAACAGTGCTGATACGTTGGGCAACCACGATCGTCGTCCTACGCCCGGATGTTGAAGCGAGCACAGGCAGCCTGTCAAGAGCCTCCTGAATTTTGGTTTCAGTTTCTACATCCACGGAGCTGGTACTGTCATCCAAAATCAGAATCTTCGGTCTGGTAAGCAAAGCCCGGGCAATCGCAATCCGCTGTTTTTGACCGCCAGAAAGATTTGTGCCGCGCTCTTCCACATGGGTGTCATATCCCCTGGAAAGCACGGTAATAAAGTCGTGAGCCTGGGCAGCTTTTGCAGCAGATATCACTTCTTCTTCGCTGGCGTCCGGCATGCCATAGCGAATATTGTCTGCTACGGTTCCCGAAAAAAGCACTGTTTCCTGTGGCACAATCCCGATCTGCGCCAAAAGTGAATCCTGCTTAATCTGGCGAATATCCTGGCCATCCAGCAAAATCCGCCCAGATGTAACATCGTAAAATCGCGGCAATAAATTAACCAGGGTAGTCTTGCCTGCGCCAGTGGACCCTAATATCGCGCAGGTTTGCCCCGGCTCGATCACCAGGCTGATGTTTTCCAGCACTGATTCGCTCCCGTTCCCTTTGTAGCGAAAAGAAACGTTTTCAAAAACCAACCGGCCGCTGGATGACTCCAGAATAGCTATTCCGTCTTCGGGATCCTGAACGTCCGGAATAGTATCCAGAACTTCATTTACACGGCTGGCAGAAGCCATACCGCTGGCCCAGGTGTTGGAAAGCATGGTCATCATTGTCAACGGGCCCATTGTAGTCAACAAATAGTTCGTAAAAGCGACAATCTGCCCGCTGGTCAACTCTCCCCGAATGGACTGCATGCCGCCTGACCAGATGACAATTACCATGCCGATATTGACACAGAATGTCAGCACCGGGGACATGCTGGACATGATTTGCATTACACGCACCGAATTCCCAGTATAAGACTCATTTGCAACTTCAAATCGCTGGCCTTCATAATCACCACGCACAAACGCCTTGACCAACCTGGCCCCAGCCGTGTTTTCTTGCAAAATCGTATTCAACCGGTCCAATTTTTGTTGTACAGATTGAAACAAAGGCTCCATCTTGACAACAAAGAATACGATGATAACCGAGGTAATAAACAACAACGGCAACATGGTCAGCGCCAGATCGCGGTTAGTGTTGATCATTAAGATCAGGCTGCCGATCATTAATAACGGCGCACGCGTTCCTATTCGCAAGGAGATTTGAGCCACACGCTGCACGGCTGTAGTATCACTGGTCAGGCGAACCATTAATTGGCCAGTCTTTTGCTCGTCAAGGTTCCCGTACGAGAAAGATTGAATCCTGGTAAAAAGAGCGTCACGCAAGTCGCGTGCGATGCTTTCTCCCACTTGTACTGACAGAATATTATTCCCAACAGCAATCAACGTGCTGACAACCGAGATACCAACCATTATGAGCGCGGTTTGAGTAACCACCTGGGGATTATTAGCGCTAATTCCCTGATCTATAATACGCTGAACAAGGCGTGGAATGGATAGGTCCAGGAATACCAGAGATGTCAGGAAGATCAGTGCAAGACTGGAGCGCTTCCAATATGGTCGAATAAAGGGCAATAACTTGAGTATACCTTTCATAGTTGAAGTTTACCTGTCTGCTAAGCAAGAGTCTGGATCTCTGGAGTTCTGACCAGCACAAGACGGGATAAAAGAAGTGAACAGATGGCAAAAAGCAAAATAGCTATCCCAATGCTTAATTTTTCTGCCAGATACCCAAGAAAAAGGTTCCCGATCGGTGAAAAACCAAAAAACGTCAGGGTATACAACGCCATCACCCTGCCGCGGAACTCATCTTTAACATAGGCTTGAAGCAGGGTATTGAGGGTTGTAAACTGCAGCATAAAGCCCATACCCAAACCATACGCCAGAGCCAGTGAAATTGGAAAATTTGAAGTAAACGAAAAAATAGCCAGAATTATGGGAAAAACCACATTCACCCAGACCAACAGCCGGCCTCGTTTGCCATGACTGAAGGGGTGAGCAAGAATAAATGCCCCGGTTACAGCACCAAGGCCGGACGCAGACGTAATCCAACCGTAAGCAGCAGCCCCCTGATGTAGAATTTTTTCCACAAACGCAGGTAGTAAAGTGAAATAGGTGATCCCAAACATACTGAACACAAGTGAAAGCAGGATCAACGCAGATATCTCATTGTGATGGACAACATATTTCATCCCAGCGACGAGCTGCTGAACTGGCGAGGTGGAATAACTGACTTTCTTGTGAGCAGGTAAATTCATTAGCCACAACCCGATGATGACCGCCAGAAAAGAGAACCCGTTGATTGTAAAACACCAGGCTGCACCGATCAACGCCAGAAGCAAACCTGCAAACGCCGGACCGATCACGCGTGCGCTGTTAAACATGATCGAATTTAACGCGATCGCATTCGGCATATCCTGTTTCCCCACCATCTCCGGCACAAAAGCCTGGCGTGCGGGAGCATCAAAGGCATTCACCACGCCAAGTAGACCAGAAAGCACCACAACATGCCACTCCTGAGTCAGGTTGGTAAATGTCAGCGCCGCGAGAATAAATGCCAGCAACATAGAGCCGAGTTGAGTTAAATAAAGCAGTGTACGGCGATCCACCCGGTCAGTTATCACACCGGCCCAGGGAGAAATAAGCATAACAGGCAGTGCAGGCGCAAAAGCCACCAGGCCAAGCGTCACCTCAGAATGACCCAGTTGATATACCACCCAACTCTGTGCAATGATCTGCATCCAGGTACCGATATTGGAAATTAACTGCCCACCAAAATACAATTGAAAATTCCGATGCCGTAAAGCCGAAAAAGTAGATCTCGCGGGTTCTACCAGCGGTTGTTCTTCAAGGACTGGTTCTTCCATATTTTGTGCAACTCCTAACTCGGGCAACCCGAAAACCAACTTTGATCAGATTCTAAAAACTCTTCCAACCAGTCAATTATTCTAAAGATGAATGCTTAATCCTGGCCTGGAAGCTCTTCACATTGGAACTCAAACAGCCTGTGCATTAACAGCATGGACTGTTGAATGGTTTCAAGCTCTGATTTGTCATAACAAACCATTTTTTTTGCCAGGTACGCTTGAGCATTTGCCCTGGCAGCATCTACAATCGCCTCACCAGACGAGGTAAGTCTCAAAGTCATACAGCGCCGATCAGTAGTTGATTCCTGACGGGTAACCAGGCCAGCTTTGAACAGACCGTCCACCAGCTTGGAAACGGATGGAAGCATCAAACCAAGGTGCTCAGCAAGCCTGGAAAGCGAAGAGTCTGGCGTTTTCTGGATGAAACGCAGCGAACGAAACTGGGAAATCGAAATATCAGCACCGCGCTTGCCGCGCATTTCAACCCGAATGGCCTGCATGATCTGGGGAGTAATTTCCATCAATTCTCGTGCGCACTGGTTCTGAAGATCCTTCATATTACTTCGCCTTTCTAACTATTTGATTATAAAATTATATCAAATAGTTTGGAATACCACCCATCAAAAAACTCTCGTTTTGTGCGGGAGTTTTAGTCGATCAAGCTGTCATTTTGCCACGTAGTTTCGATCACGTCGCCCCCCTGCCCCAACAAATCTGGTAGCAATTTCCGTAACAACCCTGCTGAACCAGTGGTGTAATAGCGTGCTACTGACTCTATCTCAGGTGGTTTGAAATAAGCGCGTGTTTCAAGCAAACGCACCACCTGCCTGGCTACCGCGGGTGCCGGATCAATTACACGCACTCCACTTCCAACGATCTTTTCAATAAGAGGAATAACAAACGGGTAATGAGTGCAACCTAATACAATCGTATCAATGCCCTGGTCAAGCATCGGCAGGAGCGCTTTTTTGAGGATGGCTTCGGTTTTCCTACCAGTAAGATCACCGTTTTCGATTTGCTGAACCAGACCCGGGCAGGTGTCCTGCAAAACCGTTACCCCTTTGGCAAAACGTTCGACAACGGAAGCGTACAGTGCACCCTGAAATGTCGCAGGGGTAGCCAGCACACCCACTACCCTGCTGCGGGAGTACTCGGCAGCAGGTTTTACAGCTGGCTCCATCCCTACAAAAAGCACATCGGGAAATGTCTGTCGCAAAAACATCAGCGCCGCCGCTGAAGCCGTGTTACACGCCACTACAATCAGCTTTGCGCCTTTGGCCAGTAGAAACCGGGTAATCTCTAGAGAGAAGACCTGGACTTCCCGCATTGGGCGCGGCCCATAGGGAACATGACTCTGATCACCAAAGTAAATGAGCGACTCTCCAGGCAATTGGGATTTAATCGCCCTCAAGACCGAAAGTCCGCCAACACCTGAATCAAAAATACCAATTGGAGAATCTAGGCCTGAAGAGGATAGTAAGCCGCCTGCGGGGTCATTCTGCGGTTTTTCGGCGGCAGATTCCTCTCTCTTAGGCTGCAGCCGCATCTACAAACGCCTTAAATAAACGCAAGATGGCTTGCTGGTCTGTCAACCATTCTGGATGCCATTGAACAGCGAGACCAAAAGGATGCTCAGCAAGTTCTATAGCTTCAACCAGACCATCCGGAGCATAAGCAACTGCCTTGAATCCTGGGGCAACATCTTTGATGCCCTGATGATGCAGGCTATTGACATGCATAATTGGTTCAGCAAAGATTTTCCCAATCTGGCTATCTTCTTCGATACGCACCAGGTGAGCCAGAGCAGTCCTTGCAGGAACACCATCTTCTCCCGGATAATCATGCACAAGCGCGTTGGGAAGCTGATCTGCAATGTGGGTATAAAGTGTACCCCCCAGTGCCACATTTGCCACCTGCAACCCCCGGCAAATGCCCAGGAAGGGTTTGCCATCCTGCGCGACCAAACGGGCAAGACCAAGTTCAATAGCATCTCGAAGGGCATCAATTCCATATACCGCAGGGTGATGTTCGCCATTGAATATCTCGGTAGCAATATCGCCTCCCCCGGTAAATAAAATACCGTCCAGATGCTTTGATAATTCTTTCAAATCGTTTTCCTGGATGGACGAAGGGATCAATAGCGGCAGTCCACCAGCATTCTGTATGGCGGTTGTGTAGGATTGCTGCACCATCACAGAAAGTAGTTGGGAAGGCGGAACAGGAGCGGTACGAGTGGTGATGCCAATAATCGGAGTAGACATGAATATTCCTTTTGCAAGAGGAGTTTTGTGACGATTCTATCATGCTCACAAGCGATTAAAACAAAAGAGCGCATTTCTGCGCTCTTTATGTAATCAAGAAAAATCAGTTAAATCTCTGCTTGAGACGGGTGGCCTTGCCAGTGCGACCGCGGAGATAATACAACTGTGCGCGGCGAACCTGGGAGTGGCGCTCGACTACCACTTTGTCAATGCGAGGGGAGCGCAGCAGGAAGGTACGCTCTACGCCTATGCCATTTGTGGCAATACGACGAACAGTGAAAGTGGCAGCAACGCCGCCGTGCCGAATGCGAATAACTGTGCCCTTGAATTCCTGAATACGTTCACGTTCACCTTCTTTAATGCGAACATGAACGGAAACTGCATCGCCGGGTTGCAAGTCGGGGATATTGGGATTAGCTGGTGCTTCAACGGACTTCAATAAGTCGGTCATTTCTTATATTTCCTTACCAGAGTGAAATACTGCTTCACAGCAGCCGGATATACGCGAAGCGAGATTATATCATAATTTTTGGGTTTTGCCCGTAATTTTTCAGGCTATTTGTGTTGTTCTCAAGTATTCGTTTTTTCAACCATTCACCGTCAGGTGAAAGCACCCACAGAGATAATCCAACGAAATTCAAAAATTGCAACCAGAAAGAAAGGTTCAGATGCAACATCTCAAACCATTTCTAATTACCGCCCAAACGATCGATCAAAAAATGGTCGTAATACTTAAATGTTTTTTCCTTGAACCCATAATGGAAAAACGTTGTCCATATTTGCTGACGAATACCGTGCTTGTCACAATCGGAGAGAGTGGTAAAAGGAAATGTGCCGCCAAAAGTTATGGTCATATAATCATTTCTAGCGTTGTAATCAAAGGATTCAATTGTAAACCGGGTATTCCAAAGTGCATTGTAATAGGGGCCGTATAATTTTCGGCCTACGCTAAAAAGCATATTGAGCGCTATTTGCACATCTTGCAGCTTATCGCCGGTACGCATACGTTTGGAAATAATAGGGACTTCCTTGATGTCACCACAAGCATCCTGCCGTTTGCCTTCCGGAATAAGCAGGTAGAAAATAATGTGGGTTTTGAGCTGCTCAGAAAGCGTCTGGGTACTGGTGGCGGTAGGAACCAGAGTAGGCGTTTCACTTGGCAAAACAGTAGGAGTTTCGCTGGGAGTCAGACTCGGCTCCAGTGTGAATGTTACCAATGGCAAAGGCGTTTCCGATGGCAATGATGGGGTAATAGTGTCAGACGAGGCTGCTGCAAGAGTAAGTGAGGCAGTGGGAATTGCGGCAGAAGCACAGGCACTCAATGCCAATGTAAAGGCAAGAAAAACCGATATAACTTTTACAAATCTCAATTTATTTCCATTCACGAATAAAACAGTATGGCTTTTTTGAGCCAATCCGGTTGCCCCTCTTTTCAAAGGGTATTATTTAACCAATGCTTTTTTTAAATCATGCATGTGTTCTTCATAGTGACCAAACGTATTCCACTCCACAACCACGCTTAAGGGAGCATCTTTTGTCCAGGCAAACCGATGCGGGTCTTCCAAAACATTCGCATCCAGACTCTCGGTAAGTTCCAACAAAGACCGATAAGTATTCATCTCATCAACACGAACTTCTGACAGGGAATGAGCAACACATTCTGCATAGACTTGCTGGTTTATGCCCTCTACGTCGCTTTCTTCCAAAGAATATTCCGGGTCATGACCATTGGTTACAGCAAGTATGACCTGGGATGCCCGGCGCGCCCACCAGGCAATATGAGCCAGGGTATCTTTCACCGTTCAACCGCCTGGTAAAACAGGCAAAAGCATTTGTTTATCACTGAATTGAACAACCATTGATTCGAACTCAGCACGTGACTGAGACATCTTAATGAGCAATTCGGCTTTATCCATGATTAATCTCTGATGGTCGCAAAGTGCTTCCAACAGATTGTACCACCCTAAATTACCCGTAATTAGAGTTTTTGTGCAAAATAGGCATAAAACCAAGTACAGGCCAGGCTAACAATTCCGGAATTCTTTCATCCTGACCGATTTTACAATGAAAAATAACATCATTTATTAGGCGTATCTTCGCACTACCAACACGGCATTGTGACCGCCAAAGCCAAAAGCATTAGAAATTGCTACATCAATTTTCTTCTCGCGGGCTTTGTTGGGAATGTAATCCAGGTCACATTCTGGATCGGGTGTTTCGTAATGTATGGTGGGCGGTAAGAGTCCTTCGCACACCGCATGAACGCAGAAAATAGCTTCCAGCGCTCCTGTAGCGCCCATCATGTGCCCTGTCATTGACTTTGTGGATGAAATGGGCACTTTATATGCCAGATTGGCGCCAAATGCACCCTTGATAGCTTTGGTCTCAGCGGCATCATTCAAAGGTGTACCCGTTCCATGTGCGCTGACATAACCTACCTGGTCCATGTTGACGTGAGCTGATTCCAGCGCAGCACGAATGGCTGAAGCTCCGCCCGCCCCATTCGCATCCGGCGCAGTAACATGATAGGCATCCGCAGTAGCGCCGTACCCGGCCAATTCGGCCAGAATCACCGCGCCACGTTTTTTGGCCGTACTTTCGCGTTCCAAAACAAGCACCCCCGCGCCTTCACCCATCACCAACCCGTCGCGATTTTTATCAAAAGGAGCCGGGGTCATCGAATAATCGTCGTTGCGGCGGCTCATTGCGCCAATACGGTCAAAAGCACTAACACCTGTCTCGCAAATTGTCGCCTCGGCAGCGCCTGCCACCGCGGCATCAATATTACCAGCGCGCAGCATCATCCAGGCCATACCTATGCCATCCGCGCCCGAGGCGCAGGCAGATACCACAGCAAAACTCGGACCGTGAATACCATAATCAATCGCAATCAGACCCGAAGCACCGTTTGGCATAAGCATAGGGATCAGAAAAGGGCTTACGCGCCGCGGACCTTCTTCTTTCAAAGTGAAGATCGCATCCTGCAAAGATTTCATGCCGCCAATCGCAGAAGAAACGACCACGCCAACGCGCGCGCGGTTGGCATCTGTTATTTCCAGACCAGACTGCGTAATGGCCTGCCTGGCCGCAGCCACACCCATTTGTTCAAAGCGGTCGCGCCTACGAGCCTCTTTTGGATCCATATATTGAGCCGGATCAAAACCCTTTACCTCGCAGGCAATATTTACATTCCAACCAGTGGTATCAAATAAAGTAATCTTGCCCACTCCAGAAACACCATTTACCACATTGTTCCAGGATTCTGGGACATTTAAACCGGTTGAATTAACCGTACCAGTACCAGTGATAACTATCTTTTCCATGATTCCTCCTATTTACCGGGAGTATTTATATCCGGAGCCAGTCAGGACGACTACGATCGGATCTGGCAGGCGGCTTGCCGCTTGCTCCAGAGCCGACCAGGTAATCGCAGATGTCGGCTCTACATATAACCCCCGTTTCGCCAGTTCGTCACGTCCACGAAGAATATCTTTTTCATCTACGGGGATAAATTCTCCCTGCCCAGCTTCCACAATTTGCAAAATAACCCCGGCCCTGATAGGCTGTTTAACGCGTACACCCTCCGCCAGAGTTACACCTTCGGTGACAAAGCCGAGCGCTGAAATCCCCGCGGTGGAAAGTACCCACAGCGGTGAGCAGGCGCGTGCCTGCACACCAATGATGTATGGGATAGAATCGATCAAACCTGCCTGCTTGAGAGCGTTGAAGCCACGATATAGACCCACCAACAAACCGCCCTGCCCGGCAGGAACAATTACTGAAGATGGTGCACAGCCCAACTGTTCAAAAATTTCGTACGCAGCAGTGGCGTAGCCGGGGATATTCACGGGCAAATAGGCATGGCTGGCATAAGCAGGCGGTTCTTCTGCCTGACCGGGCGCAACAACCTTCTCCAACGCACGGGTCACCTCTGAGCGCGAGCCATCAATGGGATGCAATTCAGCGCCAAGAAACTCGATCTGTTGGCGTTTTGGACCGCTGGCGGCAGCAGGAGTAAATATCCCGGCTTTCATGTTGGCGCGGGCGGCATAAGCCGCAAATGAAGCTCCTGCGTTACCAGATGAATCTTCAACAGCCTCTTTCACACCACGTGACTTCAGAAATGTGGTAATCAGGGATGTACCGCGGTCTTTAAACGAACCGGTAGGATTCAGAAATTCACACTTGAAAGCCACCTGTCTCCCTGAAACATCAGACCACACCAAAGGCGTGGAACCTTCACCCAATGAAATTGCTGGGAAGTTTTCAGGGATGCCAACAAAGGCATGCCGGTACCGCCAGATTCCCGGCTGTTTACGATCAACCTGCGCGGAATCAAAGCGCCAATCTGTAATATCGAACAACCCGCCGCACTTTGGACATTTATAAGGAGTGCCGGTTTCAGGATAGGGGCGGCCGCAGTTTGTGCATAAAAATTTCATCGCAAAATCCATTCGCGTTGAAGCATAGCATACAGGAATTCGCTCCCCCATGTGGCACTTTCAACCAACCAATAACTTTCAATGTAATGCGCCTCGCGACGAAAGCCAAGGTGTTCGAGCAGGCGAACGGAGGCAGCGTTATCAACATCACAATCAGCCACCACGCGGTGCAAATCCAGTACTCTGAAGAGATAATCAAGCAATTTTTGAACGGATTCCGTAGCATACCCCTGTCCCCAGGCAGAACGAGCCAGGGTGTAACCCAGGTAAGCCATGCGCGGGTTTGATTTAGTAATATGGAAAGCCACGTCACCAATCATTGCTGCGCTTTCCCGGTGCACTATCGCTAACTGCATCCACTCTCCGGAAGTGCCAGGAATAACATTTTTCAATCTGGAAATAAACTCAAGCCCATCTACACGCAAGTAAGGCGTTTCCCAACCCTGGTAACGATAAACCTCAGGGTCGTTGCGATAGGCAAGAAATGAATCAAGATCAGCATCCTGGAATGGACGCAAAGTCAGGCGCGAAGTCTCAAGGATCAATGACATGATAGGGAAAATAGTTGGGTGAGTTAATAGAATATTTTGAGTAAAGCGCTATTCGCCTGGCTTAGGAAGGTAGTCACCTTCAACCCATTCCTCTCCCAAAGGTCCCACTTCTTTTTTCCAGACCGGGACAATTTCTTTCAAGCGGTCAATGCCAAAACGCGCGGCATCAAATACACCCGTATCACGATGGGCAGCACTACAGGCAACCAGCACGGTTGGCGTCCGCGGATACAAACGCCCAATACGCTGAACAATGGCAATTCCTTCTATCACCGGCCACCTGGCGCGGATCTCATCCGCAACCTGCTTCATCTTGGCTTCCGCCATCGGCTTATATGATTCATATTCAAGGTAAACCGTCTCGTGGGGATTATCACGCGAAGTGACTCCGCGCACCATGCCAGTGAATATCGCCGCTGCGCCTGTAGAAGGCAATGTTATGCGATCGACAAGATCGTTTAAATCGATTTCTTCTTCAGTGATTAGATATATGGTCGGGTAATTGCCTGGTACGGTCATCAAATTATCCATTCATTTCCTGAGATTCTTGAAATTTAATTACTGTGTGCATAAAACAAATCGGGCCAGGCCGCGGCTTAACCACCTGAAACAGGCGGAAAAAACGCAACTTCCGCATTCCCTTCAATTTCTGACTCATCGAAGCGATATTCATGATTGATAGAAGCAAGGCAATGTTCCATCAAACCATTTAAGTTCGGATATTTCGCAGCCAGGGTTGTCTTCAGTTCTAAGATAGTTGAACCGGGCGGCAAATCCAATTCTGTTGAGCGCATCCCGGCTTTGTCACGCAAAGTAGCGAAAAACAATACAGTTATATGGTTCAACTTGAGGTTCCTTTTTTCAATTAAGAAATATTGGCAAATTCATTCGTTGATGATATCGCCACTCTTGCCGCCATGTTTCTCAACCAGCCGGATATTCTGGATCTTCATGGTCTTTTCAGCGGCCTTGGCCATGTCGTAGATGGTTAATGCTGCCACAGAAACTGCAGTCAGCGCTTCCATCTCAACGCCAGTTTTGCCAACCGTTTTAGCGGTGGCGGTGATTTTAACACCAGGGAGTGTATCATCCAAGGAAAGGTCTACATCAACGTTAGTCAGTGCAATAGGATGGCACAAAGGAATGAGTTCGGAAGTTTTCTTGGCAGCCATGATGCCAGCTACCTGGGCCACACTCAGCACGTCGCCCTTTTTAATGGAGCCAGCCCGAATCAGTGCCAGCGTTTCAGGCCTCATCACGATTTCACCTTTCGCTATTGCAACACGAGCACTTTCATCTTTAGCGCCCACATCCACCATTTGGGCTCGGCCAGTCTCATCAACGTGGGTCAATTTAGAGGTTGTCATATTCGAATTATACCGTCATGTCACAAATCAAACTCCAATAAACACACGCAACAAACCCTTTATTGCAATGATATAATCGCGCCCTATGGATTTGAACATTGCCAGCCGCCAAACCGGCAGTTATTCTTTCACTACACCCGTTTACGAGGGACCGCTTGATTTGCTCCTGCAACTCATTGAGCACGCTGAGCTGGATATTACATCCCTCGCACTGGCAATGGTTACCGATCAATACCTGACCCACATCCGCCAGTTGGATGATGCACGACCTGATGAAATATCAGCATTTTTAGTAATAGCAGCCAAACTAATCCAAATCAAATCTGAAGCTCTTCTTCCCAGACCACCGGTGCGCGAGGTAGGGGAAGAAAATCCGGCAGAAAACCTGGCCCGCCAGCTTCGTATTTATAAACGCTTCAAAGAAATCGCCAATATGCTGGAAGAACGTGATACCCAGGGGTTGCATACCTATTTGAGGCTGGCACCGCCGCCAAAAGCCGAAGGCCGCCTGGATCTGAGCGAGATCACAATGGCAGATCTGCTCGAGGCTGCCCGTAGTACATTTATGAATGAAAAAGAAAAACAATCTTTGGGCACAGTTATTTCTGCACCCCGCGTCACAATTCGCCAAAGAATATCCTACATCACCGAAGCGCTGAAGCAAAACAAAAACTCAAGCTTCCGGAAATTACTTAATAAAGACAGCTCCCGTCTGGAAGTCGTGGTGACTTTCCTGGCATTACTTGAATTGGTGAAACGCTACCGTGTCTCGGCCCGGCAGGATACCTTATTTGGCGATATTGAAATTGAAAGATCTGACGATTGGAATCTGGAAGAAGAAATCGACCTTGAGTTTGAATAAAATAAACAGGCGAAATTGACAAACCTGATATTCGTTTCATTTCGAAACTGTGAATATCCTTTTTTTCCAGCTTAATAGGAATCCGGCAGCAAGAACACCCAACGCCGCGCCGCCACCATCAAAGACAAGCACATCTACCGGGGAGGGGTGACGCCCGGGGGTGAAGGACTGGTGAAATTCATCGCCCGCTGCATAAATCAGGGCCATAAGCACGACAAACCAGGTTTTCCCTGGCTCAAAATTGAAGGCGTACCAATAGCAAACCGCCAACAGAGCATAGCCAGTTATGTGACCACCCTTCTTAAAAAGGGTATCCCAGATGCCGTAATTCGGCAGGTTCGAAGATGGCGTTGAAGATGAAAAAAATATGATCGCCATGATGACAATGGCAGGAATCCAACGCAGGACTTTTGACATTCCTGGATTCTACCGTAAGTTTTGTGTTAAACTTGTTGCTTATAAAAGGAGAGAAAAAATGTCAGACCAAACAGAACAAATCGTCAGAGAAGAAGAAAATGAACCAATTTACTACAGACCCAGGAGCTTAAATCTGGTAGCCACCATTTCCGGAATTTTATCCTGGGTCGTTCTTGTGGGTTTCATCGCAGATATTGCAGTTCAATCCTGGAGCATTCAGGCCCAGTTAGCCGGGCAGCAGGTTGGACTGACCAAACTGCTATCAGAACCCGCGTTCAATTCTTATGTCTTCACCAACCTGATCCTGCCGGTGCTGATGGGTTTGACCTTCTTCATCACCCTGCAAGGTGTTTCTATCGGGTTGAATGCTTTGCTTGAAATTGACTTTAATTTCCGCGAGCCGAAAGAATAAGTTTTCGAGCTCATTTGAGCAATCGTCAATCCAAACAAAATTCCGCATCGCGTGATGCGGAATTTTGTTTTAAATTCTTACGAAACAGGGTTCAACCACCGGTTGCCCAACGGGTCAGCGTTGTCTTGCCACAACCGCTGGCACCAGCTAA
>Ga0105047_10001542_pt1 | contig 41349 bp, 47 predicted proteins | sample MAT04_FD_78384 | JGI IMG/M metagenome (GOLD analysis project Ga0105047, IMG submission 78384) | Freshwater microbial communities from Lake Fryxell liftoff mats and glacier meltwater in Antarctica - MAT-04 (megahit assembly) | ecosystem: Environmental > Aquatic > Freshwater > Ice > Liftoff...
GACCACCACCGGGATGACCGGCCACAGCCGCGCACGCTGGCGCAACCCATAGTCCCACACGCGCACCATATAGCGCAACACCTGGAGCGCTACCAGCGGGTCGACGTAGCTTTTGTGCTCGAAAAGCACACACACATAGGCGCTGCCGCTGTCCCGTAGTCCGACTTCGTAGAGCAGATCCGAGAACTGCTCCTGTAGGGACTCATCCACGAACGAATCTTTCACCAATTGCAGGCGCGAGAGATCGAGCAGCGCTGCCACTTCGGCGGGCAGGTAATCGCGCAGAAAGGTGCGTGCCGCATCTGGCTGCGTCAGAGCTTCCTTGAAGAATTTGTCGTGAGGATTCGTCAGATCAGACATACACGCCTACCCCGATCGCCACCTGTGAGCGCCACGCCTTCATGAACTCTCGAGTGGGCAATTCCACCCCAGGGAGGAAAAATGGAAACAATGGGACACGGCATACGCTTGCAAGCTTCCTAGCTACCCAAAGAAGACAAACGCCGCCTCCCCACCCGCGGGGACGGGACGCACGAAGGGCAATGACACTATCTGCACGGCCCGCCGGAGCGGTGGCTACAACGAACGGGCTGTGTTGGCAAGGCAATAAGCGTGGCCGCTTTGTGCGCCGTGCGGGCTGGATGCTCACCGTCAATCGGTAGGCGGCAGTCAGTGGTTGCCCGTGGGTACGCAGCGTCGTTCAGCGAAGCGTCACTGCGGCCATCGTATCCCGGTAGTAGACAGGCTCCGGTAAGCGCTTTCCCTCCAGTTCGTACGCGTCAATCAAGAGTGCGATCACTTCTTGACCGTGCTTAGCCGCCTCGCGATAGGTTGCGCCATGCGTATGGGCGCCCGGAAACTCTGGAAAACTGACCACATAGGCATCATCTTCCGAAGACCATTCGATCAACATCCTGTAATGATTGGTCATCCCACTGTGACTATAATAGGTGAGACAGATCAGGCGGGGAATTTAGTGTACAATGACATTAGGAGAGAGCGATGTTCAACGGACTAAAGACCCCAATGAAGCTGCCGAACGTACAAGTAACACCGAAGGCAGAACGACGGCGGTTTAGTGCAGAGTACAAGCTGCGCATTCTGGCCGAGTCGGATGGATGCACAGAACGTGGAGAAATCGGAGCGATGCTGCGACGGGAAGGACTGCACGGCTCGCATCTGGAGAAATGGTGCGGACGACCGGACTGGTCGTCAGGCCGAGTCTATCGTGATGATGCTGAGCCAGCCGGTGGCGCGGCCCTAGGACGCTTGTTAGCGGCTCCAGTCCTCAATGCGTAACCCGGGTACTTTTTCGAAATCTCTGCGGTTGCTGGTGACCAACGTGCCCCGATCGGCCAGCACAATAGCAGCGATGCGCAGATCCTGAGTGCCGATGCGGACCCGCCGATCACGAAGTTGCTGCAATGTCGCTGCAGCAGCGGACGAAAAAGGCAGCACATTGACATGCGCGAAATAACGCACTGTCGCCAGCAATCGGTCATACGCCAACAACAAATCTGGCCCCTCTGTGGCCTGATCGACGGCAGTCAACCGACCTCTCAATTGCTCTCGCACAGTGATAACAGTTGTGAAGACAGTCTCCGGCGCTACGGTGGCGAGCCGTTGTAATACAGCCGCGCGCCCCGCCTGCTGATACGTGACTGTGTCCGTGTCGAGGATATATGGCGGCGTAGTCACTTCCCTAGCCTTCAACGCTTCGTTCAGCATAGATCTCTTGCAGCATCGGCTCCAGGGTCAAATCGTCGGAAAATAACCCAGCACTGTCCAACCATGGATTTCGGTGCATGCCTTGCTCTGAGGAGGGGAAAGACACCTCAACCGAAGTCATCTCGGTCCCTTGGAGCCACTCCTCCAATGTGAGCCGCAAATGCTCGAGGGCTTCATTGCGCGTTCTACCCTCCACCCGACAATCTGGGACGGCAGGCGCCATGGCCATGTATTTGCCAGTTGCGTGTTTGCGTAGCATGACTACATATCTCATCTCAAACCTCCGGTTCACAGGGTAACAGGATTCGCAATTCATTGCATTGTAGCATAAGACAGATGGGCACGGATAAGAGACAAGACTGCGTCCAGTTTTCAAATGCTTCTTCCAGCAGTGCGATCAAGTCCACCATTTGAAGGGTAGTGTATCTCTAGTGGTTGAAATAGGGTGGACCCCAATTACCGGGTCATTGCGCTACCTCAGTCACCGCAATCACATCGTACGCGCGCTAGTCAACTCAGCTGGTCCAAAGCTTCAAAAATTCGCGTTTGCAAGTTCGGATCTGTGCGAGTCCGCGCCTTAAAAGCCCGCCGAAAGCTATTGTCCCAGACCAATTTTCTCATAGGTCGTTTGCCAGTCTTTGATCGCTTCCGCCAGTGCATACCAGCGAAAAAACTCCTGTTCATCTCCGGCTTCACCGGAGTTGAACAACTTCAGGAACGCGTCCGTAGACCAGCCAAATTGCTTTTCCAAAGGTTGCGCCTTTTCTCTCAAGCGGGCAATGGCCGTTTCGCAAACCGTTTTTTCCCGCTCCAATACGTGTACGACTTCTGGTTTGAGGATCATCAATTGCTCCTGTCGCGCTTCAAGAGATGGGTAGTCACAACCTTGCCGTCGCTCCGGTCAGATGTGAATCTGGCATCATCACAACCGCAATGCATCGCACGCAAAAACCCGACTGGTGACACCCAGTCCAGCCATCTGGTTTACATGAGCAGCGAAGGCAAAAAGGCGATTGGGCAGTATGATTGCCTCCAGATAGCCAAGCGCATGCACCGGATGGTGAAATAGTATACCACAAGGCGACCACCGCGGGCAGCCGAGCGCGCAGATCGGGCAGCCAGCTGTGCTTCAGGAGCAGCAGCCCGATTTACGCTTTCGTGTTGATCTGATTTCTGTTCTGCGCCGCCCAAGGTGGCGACTCCTGCTTTGGGAGAGGGGAAAACACTACAATGGCTTGGTCAGAGCCACGCGCGTAAGTAAGTGGTTGCCCTGCTAACGCACCTGATTCAACAATCGAAAGTAGTCGTCTCTGGAAATCCCTGCTGTCTTCAGATTGTTGCGGATGATCGAAACAGAAATCTCATCGTAGGTAGGGATCACCACCGGCCTTGGTATGCCTGGTTTGGTGTAGGAACGGTGACTTCCTTCTTGGTGAACGAATTGAAAACCGGCTGCCAACAGCACTTTTCCCCGCAATCGCCAGTGAACCGGGGTGATTCTGGCCATGATTATGCGGCGATCAACGCCGAATGTCGTTCCGTCGCCACCCAGGAGGGGCTCACCCAGTGGCCAGACACAAGTTGATATCCGGACTCCTGGAGTACTTCATCAAGTGTATCCATCTGCGCGGCTGTGGCGAGAAAGAGATCAACCGCCTCCACCAGAGCCGTGCGCGCCTGCTCTGGCGTCAAGCCCGAACTCATCACATCCAATGGCATGGCATGGGCCACAAACTGCTGATCCTCATGCCAGATCTGAATTGTGTATTCGATGTTAATGGTCGGATCTCCTGCGGATGGTCGTCTAGTAGACTTCGTCATGCGAACCAATATCAACCAGCACAACTGCGTCCTCGGCCCCGTCAGGGTCTGGCTCGAACGAAAAGAGAATTCTGCAATCGTACTCGACCCAGCAAGCCCATAGCCCGTCAAGATATCCTTTCAGCTTGTGCGTCTTCAGTCTCGGATGAAATGGATCTGCAACAAGCTGGTCCAAAGCTTCAAAAATTCGCGCTTGCAAGCCCCGATCCGTGCGAGTCCGCGCCTTAAAAGCCCGCCGAAAGCTATTGTCCCAGACCAATTTTCTCATTCTTCCAGTTCTCGGCGCAGGTCATCCACTGTGCCGTACGTGGCGTAGCCTTCACGGAATGCCTGAAGCGTAGTCTTAGCACTGACAGAAATCTCTTGGCGCCGTTGCTCTATCAGCCTCCGGCGTACGATTTCAAGTAGAGCCTCTTGATCGTCAACAGGCAAGCCGTCAATACGATCAAGCAACTCTTGAAATAGTGAAGTGGTGATGGCTGTCATATAGGAAATACACTCCTTGTTTCGCGGATATAAAGTCGTGATCCGTCGCTAAAGCGAGACAGACTTCGGCGAGTCAAGAGACGGAGAGTCACAACCCTGCTATCGCTACCGTCAGAAATCGGTACGGTCATCTTCTGCAGCAAATCAGCGGAGGACAGGCGCCGCCCTTGCAGCTTGCGGAGCGGGAGACATGCAGGAGAAGGACGGTATTAGGTCCGTTATACGGCAACCCATTCCTGCGCAATCGTTCCCATCAATGCACTTCCTTCCGGCGTGGCTCGCTCGATCGCCTCCGGCGCACCGTCTACACGGATCCCTTTGACGGCAGACACGATAGAGCACATGATCGCCTTCAGGTAGCCTGGCGCATGCGGCTGATGGTGAATAGTATACCACAAGGTTATCACCTCGGGCAGCCGGGTGCGCAGCCCTCAATAGCGCCTTTGAGCAGATGACTCTGCAGCGCGGGGTGAAAGGGCACGCGTGATCGCTCAGGTCAACGCCAGATGTGGCTGTGCCCCGTGCCTCACCCCGTGACAATCTCGCGCGCCCACGTGGCGTTTTGTTGATACCAGTCCACAAGGCTGGCGATGCCGGCCTCCAGCGTCCACTGCGGCTGCCAGCCCAGGAGAACCTGCGCGCGTTCGATGTTGGCCCAGGTGGTGGGCACGTCGGCCGGGTGCGCCGGTTTGTACTCCAGGCGCGCAGGCTTGCCGACCTTGGCTTCGATCATGCGGATCACATCCATCAGCACGGCCGGTTTGTCCGAACCCAGGTTGATCACTTCGTAGCCCAGGGGGCGCAGACCGGCGATGGTGCCGCGGGCGATGTCGTCGACGTAGGTGAAGTCGCGCGACTGGCTGCCGTCGCCGAAGACGGTCACCGGCCGGCCTTCACTGATCCATTGTACAAAGCGAAACGGGCTCATGTCGGGCCGGCCGGCGGGGCCGTAGACCGTGAAGTAACGAAAGACGGTGACGTCGATGCCGTGCAGATAATGATAGGTGTAGCACAGGGCCTCGGCGGCTTTTTTCGAGGCGGCGTAGGGCGATAAGGGCCGGTTGGTGTCGGCGTCTTCCTGGTAGGGCATCGGGTTGTGCTTGCCGTAGAGGCTGGAGGTCGAGGCCAGCACGAATTTACCCACCCCATGCCTGCGGCACTGTTCGAGCAGGTTCAAGGTGCCGGTGGCATTGGTCTCCAGATAGACCCATGGGTCCTCGACGGAGGGGCGCACACCGGCGCGCGCGGCCAGGTTGATGACGCCGTCGTACACCGGGCCGGTCGCTGGCGGGCGCGTGGCGAAGATCGCCTGCAAGCCGGCGCGGTCGCCGATGTCCAGGTGGTGAAAGGTAAAGAGGGGGTCTGCGGCAAACTGGCGCAGCCGCCACTGCTTCAGCCGCACATCGTAGGCGTTGTTCAGGTTGTCGATGCCGGTGACGCTATGGCGCTCCGCCAGCAGCAACGCACAAACTTTGGAGCCGATAAACCCGGCGCAGCCGGTGACTAGATAAGTTGCCAAGGTGCGTTCCTTTTATCTCATTCCCCATGCCAAACCTACATTACAGGAAAGTGTACTGTCACGACCGCACCAGGCTCAATAGATATTGCCCATACTGGTTGTTGCGCATGACCTGGCCGAGTTGCTCGAGCTGTGCGGCGTCGATGAACCCCATGCGCCAGGCGATTTCCTCGGGCGAGGAGATCAGCATCCCCTGCCGGTCTTGCAGCGCCTGCACGTAGTTCGCGGCCTGCAGCAACGACTCGTGCGTGCCGGCATCCAGCCAGGCGGTGCCGCGCCCGATCTCGGAGACGCGCAACTGGCCGCGTTCGAGATAGACGGCATTGAGGTCGGTGATCTCCAACTCGCCGCGCGCCGAGGGCCGCAGGTGCTCGGCGATGTCGACTACCTGGCGGTCGTAGAAGTAGAGGCCGGGGACGGCGAAATGGCTGCGTGGGTGTTTTGGCTTTTCCTCCAAACTCACCACACGCCCGTCGGGGGCGAATTCGACCACGCCATAGCGCTCCGGGTCCTTGACGGGATAGGCGAAGACCAGCGCCCCGTCGGTGAGTTGGGCGGCCTGGCGCAATTGCGCCGGCAGGCCGTGGCCGTAGAAGATGTTGTCGCCCAGAATCAAGCAGACCGGCTCGCCGGCGATGAAGTCGCGGCCAAGCAGGAAGGCCTCGGCCAGACCACGCGGCTGGTCTTGTTCGGCATAGGTGACCTGGAGTCCCCATTGGCGGCCATCTTGCAGCAGCAGGCGGAAGATCGGCAGCGCGTCCGGCGTGCTGATCACCAGGATCTCACGGATGCCGGCCAGCATGAGCATCGAGAGCGGGTAGTAGATCATCGGTTTGTCATAGACGGGCAACAATTGCTTGCTGACCCCCATCGTCAACGGGAAGAGACGCGTGCCATGGCCGCCAGCCAGGATAATGCCTTTCATCGTGCCTTCTTTCTGTCAGACCAATCGGTTTGTTTCACAAGCGCGCCCCTGACGTCACAGCACGTGACGGGTGTCCACGATCAGCGTTGCCAGGCGCCGGATCGTAGCGCGGTCATAGGCGTCGTGGTCGGTCGCTACCAGAACGCAGTCGGCGGCCGCCACGGCCTGCTCTAGATCGGTGACGCTGGCCATGGCCACGCCCTCATAGTTAAACGACGGCACGTACGGGTCGTGATAGGCCACAGTCGCACCTTTGGCTTGCAGCAGGTGGATGATGTCCAGCGCCGGCGATTCGCGCAGGTCGCTCACATTCTTTTTGTAGGCCACGCCCAGCACCAGCAGCCGGCTGCCTTTGAGCGCCTTGCCGGCTTCGTTGAGGGCATCCTGCACCTTTTGCACCCAGTAGCGCGGCATGCCGGTGTTGATTTCGCTGGCGAGTTCGATAAAGCGGGCGTTGTACTGCAGCGTGCGCAGTTTCCAGGAAAGATAGAGCGGGTCGATCGGGATACAGTGGCCACCTAGCCCCGGCCCGGGCGTGAATTTCATAAAGCCAAAGGGCTTCGTGGCGGCCGCCTCGATGATCTCCCAGGCGTCCAGCCCCAGCTTGTCGCACATGAGCAGCAACTCGTTGGCCAGGCCGATGTTGACCGAGCGGAAGGTGTTCTCAAAGAGCTTGACCATTTCGGCCGCCTCGGGCGAGGTGACGGGCACCAGGTGCAGGATGGCCTGGCGATAGTAGGCCGACGCCACGGCCGGGCAAGCAGGGGTGACGCCGCCAATCACCTTGGGGGTGTTGCGCGTGGTCCAATCGACGCGACCGGGGTCGACGCGCTCGGGGGAGAAGGCCAGAAAAAAATCCAACCCGACGCGCAAGCCCTGATCGGCTTCGTGCAGCCGCGGCAACATGGCTTCGGTCGTGGTGCCGGGGTAGGTGGTGGATTCGAGCACAATGACCATGCCCGGATGCAAATGGCGGGCAATCTGCTCGGTGGCATTGACAATATAAGAAATGTCGGGGTCGCCCGTCTTGTTAAGCGGCGTCGGCACGCAGATGGAGACGGCGTCGACCGTCGAAAGTACGGTGAAGTCGGTGGTGGCGGTGAGCGCGGGGTGACCGGGTGAGCGCGTGAGCGCGGCGAGTTTTGGGGAGGAGATGTCTTCGATGTAGGACTCGCCGCGGTTGATGGCATCGACCTTGCGGGTGTCCAGATCGATGCCGGTCACGCGGTAGCCGGCTTCGGCAAAGGAAACGGCCAACGGCAGGCCGACGTAGCCCAGTCCGATCACGGCCACATGGGCGTCACGGGCTTCGAATTTTGCGATCAATTCAGTTGGGGTCATAGGGGGATCCTTGGTTCAGTGCGGCTGGGATTGTGGTTGAATCAGCAGGAGGGCGCGTTCCTCGATGGCTGTGTGGTGCGTTTTTCGGCACCCTGTTTGATCAACTGGAGCAAAAGAATCTGCGCAAAACTGTCGATCCGGTTTACCTTGTCGTCTCGGCTCATTTCTTCCAACTCGTCTACAAGCGCCAATGCATCCGCATAGCGGCGTTCTTCGATGTAGTGGCGCAGTTCCTGCAATTCTTCCATCTGTCTTGTTTCCTCGACACCAGGCCCGACGCGACGGGCATCCCTGTGACCATCTTATCTCAAAGCAGGGGCGATCCGACAATCTCGCAACGAACTGCCCCCCGCAGGTCTATCCACGCGGGATGAACTTTTCTTGGTAAACCTTCCATTGCTCGGCAAAGACCGCCGGCGCGATGGCGAACAGCATCTCTAAGGTGCGTTGGCCCATGGCGCGGATTTCCCATTGCGCCGCTTTGTCGACGGCACGCAGCCACAGGAAATGGCTCCACGCCGCGAAGTTCATGGTCGTGACGATGCGCGTCTCGGCGGCGTTGGGGAGCAGAAAGCGGGCGTCTTCTTTGCGGATGCCCAGTTCACGCAGGCGCCGATATTTTTCCTCGGCGATCTGCCAGAATTCGGTCAATTCGGCCATGGCGGCGGGATTTGCGGCCACGGCCGGTGGCACGATCGCCTGCCAGCCCCCCTTGGCCAGTTCGACATAGCGCTGCGATTCCTGGCTGAACGAGGCCAGACGGTGGCGCACGAGCTGGTGCGTGCAGGCGCGACTGATGCCCTCGAAGAAAAAGGTGGCCGATCCATGGTCCAGGAGCAGCGCCGGGTCGGCAAGCAGCGGCTGGGTGTAGCCGAGCAGCGTGACGCGCAGGGGGCCGTCTTGGGTTGGGCGAAGTTGCGCGAGCGTGGCGGGCGCCGCATGCGCGACGACGTGTTCGCCGGGTGGCGCGGCCGGCGCTGCGCCAAATTCGGCAAAGACGGCGGGTGCCACGCCCCGCACCACCGGCAGCGCCGCAAGGGCCAGGCCGCGCCGGAAGAAGTCCACCCACACGCGTGTGTTGCCGCTTACGATCCAGGCGCCGTTGCCCAGATCGCTCACTTCGCAGTGGCGGTTGAGCATGCGCCAGTGCAGCGGTTCGTCCGAGTCGGTGATCCGCACGGTGATCACAATGTGCTCGATGATGTCTTCGTGGCCCTCGCGCACGCGGTCGGCGATGAAATCGGCGGCGGCGCCCATGCGCTGCGTGCTGCGGTAGCAAACGCGACCGGCATATTCCATCACATTCTCGGCAAAGGTACCTTTGCCATCCCACAGCGCCGGCAGGTCGCCCAAGCCGGCGACCGTCTCCGGGGTCAGCGCCGGGTTACGTTGGGTGTAGGCGATCAGGTCTACGTGCATGGAGCCTCGAGCGTGAACGGGCCGGTGTTTGCGCAAACACCGGCCCGTGTCTGTCTGATGAAGGAATGATCAGCGACCGAACACCGCGTTCATTCCCATGGCACTGATGCCGAAAACGGTTCCGACGACGATGGTGACGAGCACGGTAATGACCATGACGACGACCCACCCGATGACAACCGTCATAATGGTCTGGCCGTCGCTCAGCCGGTGCGTCTCACGCACGGCGAAGAAGCCACAGACCAGGCTCCAGATGCCGCCCACCAAGGCGATTAGCCCACCAAAGCAAGGAATAAACGAGAATATGGCCAATGCCGTCGGGCCATAGGCATAGCCTAATGTGCGCAGCAGTTGGGGTGCGGTCGCCTGGCCATTAAAGAACTTGGCGCCCACCCATTGCACCACATAGGCCCAGATGTAGTAGCCCACGACGGCCAGCACGACGCCCAACACGAGCGCGATCAGCGCCCCGACGAAGTTACTCCCGATCAGTTGGCCCAAAAAGCTGCCGAGGCCGGTTAATACAGACGCCACGATGACCACCATGAGGGCTTCTTGCGAGTAGCGCTCGTCGTTGGCCACTTGTTGGTAAAAAGAGCGGTCGAGCGACATCGCTCGGCGAACGTTTCCAATCATTGCGTTGAAATCCATGAAACCCTCCTGAACTCAGTTGAATGAACAGTATCGATTGATAAATTCCACAAGGTCACGGGGCGTTGGCAATTTCTGTCGCGGCTTGATCATACCCGCTTGTGGGCTTGGTGTCAATGAAACAACTGAATTGTGTTGGGCGTGCCCTCTGGACATTGCACCGCACACGGCGCCGTGCTACACTGCCCCTCTATGGCTACACAATACTACGGCGGACAGGCCGTGATCGAAGGCGTTATGATGCGCGGCCGCAAGAGTATGGCGGTGGCGGTGCGCAACCCGCAAGGCGAAATCATCCTCCACGAAGAGCCGCTCAAGGCCAAGATCTACACCAGCACCTGGGGACAATGGCCCTTTGTGCGTGGCTTGGCCATGTTATGGGACGCGCTGGGCTTGGGGATGCGTGCGCTGCTGTGGAGCGGCGAAGTCGCGACCCAAGAAGAAGGCCAGGAAAAGGTTGAGTTTACCGGCCCGGTGGCGTGGACCACGATCGGTCTCAGCCTGCTTTTTGCCGTGGCGATCTTCTTCCTCGTGCCGACCTTTTTGGCCCGCTTCCTGGCCAAATTTGTCAACGATGATCCCATCGTCGATGCCCTCTTTGAGGGGGTGATCCGCCTGGTGATCTTTGTCGCCTATCTCTGGGTGATTGGCCGCATGGCCGAGATCAAACGCGTCTTTGGCTATCATGGCGCCGAACACAAGACCATCAACGCCTACGAAGCCGGCGCGCCGCTGACGGTGCCGTCGGTGCAAAAATACAGTGTCCAACATACGCGCTGCGGCACCAGCTTTTTGCTCTACGTGCTGGTGATCAGCATCATCCTCTTTGCGCCGCTCACATTTGCGAATGTCGAACAAGGCTGGTTGGCGCTGCTGCTGCGCTTTGTCACGCGCATCCTGTTGATCCCAATCGTGGCGGGCATCGCCTATGAGATCATTCGGTTCAGCACGGCGCATCAGGATCACGTGCTCATGCGCCTGTTGATCGCGCCCGGCCTGGCCCTGCAGAAGCTGACGACACGCGAGCCGGACGACATGATGGTGGCGTGCGCGATTGCCGCCCTGCGTCCCGTGCTGGCCGCCGATGGGCGCGCGGTCGTTGAACCGGTTGCCGCAGGAGATTAGGCCTCCGGTTCTACCATCACGACCAACTCTTCGCCGTCCACCTCCACGCGATCACCCTCGCGTAGTTTGCGCCCGCGGCGCAGCTCCACCTCGCCGTTGACCTTGACCTGTCCGTCCAGAATCACTTGCTTGGCCTGACCACCGGTCGCCACAATCTGGGCAAGTTTCAGGAATTGGTCCAGCTTGATGTACTCGTCCATCTTAGATCACCTTGCGGAAACTTTTGACGCCAAACCACACAAAGAGCGCGGCGTATGCGGTCAAGACGGCTATGCTCAGCCACAGGGGCAGGCTGCCGTTGGCAAAGAGCGTAGTGCGCAGACCATCGACCACATAGGTAGTCGGGTTGAGATAGGCGATCACACGCATCCAGACCGGCATCGTCGCCAGTGGATAGAGCGCATTGCTGAGGAAGAGCAGTGGCAGGTTGAGCAAGAAAAGCACGGTGTGATAGCCGCCGATTGACTTGCTGCGCAGCGCCATGCCATTGGCAAAGCCCACAAAGGCCAGCATAAAGAGCGTCATCACCACGAACGCACCGGCTACACCGGCGGCGCTCGTCTGCAGCCTCGCCCCAAAGAGCACGGCAATGATCAGGATCAAGATAGACTGCACCAGCGTCTTGAGCAAGCCACTGAGCGTGGCGGCGAGCAGCACGCTGAGGCGCGGAATGGGGGCCACCAGGTATTCTTTGAGAAAGCCGCGGATTTTTTCTTCCAGCGCCGTCATCCCGGCGTTGACGGCACCGCTCAAGGCCGTGAAGGCGATGATGCCGGGCGCAATAAACGAAAGATAATTGGCGCCGCCAATCATGGAGGGGTCGACGATGCGCTCCATGCCGGCGCCAAAGGTCACGGCCAGCAGCAGGGGCGCGGCCAGGGTGCCCCCCAGTTCCGTCGTGTTGTGCATGAACTTATACATGTGCTTGCCAAAGATCACCCAGGCGCCACGCCAGAGTTCGCGGAAAGCGGTGATCTTCGACGCCGGCGCCACGCTAGCGCTGGTGGGAAATGGAAGTTGGCTCTGCATTGAAAATTCTCCTCTTATCGCTGCAGTGTAGCGGAGTCTGCAACAACTGCCAAGCGGGTGACGCGGGGAATCACCGGAAGGCGGCAAGGGAGTATGCGTGGTTGCGCAGAGTGCGGGGCTGTTGTAGAGTGACGGCATTCACTTTCCATCCAGGAGGAGAACGGTGAGCACTCTGCGGATGCTTGGCCCATTGCAGCGGGCGATCATTCTATTGGCGATGGCGACGGCGCTGATTCATTTGACCCTGGCGCTTTTCTATCCAGGCGGCGTCGATTGGCTCTTTCTGCTCAATGGCCTGGGCTATGTGGGGCTGGTTGCGCTGTTGTACTGGCCGGCGCCGGCGTTGGATCGGGTTCGCAATGGCGTGCGCTGGATGTTGATTGCCTACACCGCCGCCACGATCATCCTTTGGTCGTTCCCACAGATCGGCGCACGCTCAGCGGTCGCCTACGTGACCAAGGCGATCGAGATCGCGCTGATCATCTGTGTATGGCTGGATTGGGTTCGCTCACGCTAGTCTTTTTGTGATCCCGTAAACCTGTGAAAATTTGCGCTAACCCGATCGAGCGTGCTACAATCGTCGGCATTGTCCAGGCGCTGTCCCAGAGGACGTGTGGGCGCGCGGACGAAGGCAGCAGCACCCATCAGACAACGAAAGGCCGCTGATTGACGACGGATCGCCAGGAACGGATCGCCAGGAGATGATGCCCGCCCCCGTTCGGATCGACGTGCGGCGAGCGATCAAGGCGCTTTTGCTTACCCTGGTGCTGCCGTTGACCGCTGCCGTTTTGATCGACTTGACAACTGGGCTGTTGCCGGTTCTGACCATTGTGGGGGTCGTGGTCTGTATCCCGCTGGCGACGATTGTAGTGAATCGCACGGTGCTGGCCGAGTTCGATCGAGTCGTCAAGATTGTGGCGCCTGAGTTGCCGCCTGCATCGGCGGATGATCAAGCCGTCGACTGCGCTGTGCACGAAGCGCTAAGCGCCGAAGCAGAACGTGGCAACCGGTTGACCGGCGCCACCCGTTAAAATCGACCAATTGGCCGTTTGACGGCCAGCCATTTACCGAAGGAGCGGAATGCACCATGGGTAAAATTTGGGCCAAAGCCAAGAGCCTGATGTGGGGCACAAAGATGCGGAAGACGGTCACAACCACGATTGTGGTGTTGGTGATCGGCAGTCTGTTTTTGCGTATCTTCGCCCCCGTTCCGCCGCCGCATGTTGCGCTATCGGGTCAACCCATCTTCGCCAACGGCCCCTCCTGGCTGACGAATTCGTTCCTGACCACGCTGATCGTGGATGTGGTTCTGCTGGTGTTGGCGCTGATCACCCGCTTCCGCATGAAGGAAGTGCCGGGCGGTGTGCAGAACTTCATGGAATGGGTCGTCGAAACGCTGTACGGTCTGGCTGAGAGTGTGGCGGGCAAGAATGCCGGCAAGTTTTTCCCCTTTGCGGTCACTATTTTTCTGCTGGTCATCTTGAGCAATTGGTCGGGCCTGATCCCAGGCGTCGGCAGTATAGGCTTCTATCATGAGCCGGCGGTTCATGATGGAGAGCCGCAGCCGGCTGAACCCACGCCCACGGGCTTCCGGTGGGATGGGCAACTGGCCATGGCGGGCGGCAACCTGATCCTGGCGGCGCCGGCGGCGGCGGAGGAAGGCAAGGCGGAATTTGTGCCTTGGTTCCGTGCCCCCAGTTCAGACCTCAATATGACCTTTGCCCTGGCGATCTGCACCATGGTGACCGTACAGATTTGGGGTGTGCGCTTCCTGGGCGGCGGTTACTTCCGTAAATTCTTTACGTTCAGTGGGCCCAACACGTTTATGAAGGCAATCAGCACCTTCGTCGGCATCTTGGAACTCATTTCTGAATTTGCCCGCATTCTCTCGTTTGGCTTTCGTCTATTTGGCAATATCTTTGCCGGTGAAATCGTGTTGGCAACCATGGCTTTCCTGTTTGCCTTCCTCTTGCCGGTGCCGTTCTATGCGTTGGAAGTGTTCATTGGCTTTGTGCAGGCGCTCGTGTTCATGATGCTCACGCTGGTTTTCTTCCAGATGGCATCGGTGAGCCACGGCAGCCATGACGAGCATCATTGATTCTGGGAATCTGTCATTCTTGAAAAGAGGAGACTAAAATGGATGTCGATGCGATGAAGCAGCTTGGTGCAGCGTTAGCGATGGGTCTGGGCGCAATTGGGCCAGGCATTGGCATCGGTCTAATCGGTTCCAAGGCCATGGAAGCCATGGGGCGCAACCCGGAAGCCGCGGGCACAATTCAGACGAATATGATTCTGGCGATTGCCTTCGCCGAATCGATCGGTATTTTCGCTCTGGTGATCGCACTGCTGCTCAAGTTCGTCTAAACCCCAGCGAGCGATTGCAGAGCCTTGGCCAGTCGCCCTGGGTCACCTGTCGGTCCAGTGACCACCCATCGCCAATCGAGGGTGGCTTATGGGCGTGATGACTGTGTGGCTCACGGACAAGGCGACTGCCGCAACCGATGTGATCGCAGGTTGAAAGAGGAGGCAAATCGTGGATGCACTTGGTATTGAATGGCCGTTACTGTTATCACAGATCATCAATTTCCTGATTTTGATCGTGCTGATGCGCATGTTCTTGTACAAGCCTGTGCTGAACATGCTCAAGGAGCGCAAGGACCGCATTGCCCAGAGCATGCGCGATGCCGAACGCGTCAGCGCGGCGGCACGCGAGGGCGAGGCTGAAAAGGCCAAGGTCCTCGAAGGTGCTCGCCGTGAAGCGCAGGAAATTCGTGCACAAGCCACGCGTGATGCTGAAAAAATCGCCCAGGACGTGCGCGGTCGCGCCGAAACCGAGGCGACTGAGATCCGCATGAAGGCGCAGGCCGACGCCCAGAAGCAACTGGAACTGGCGTTGACCGATGCCAACAAGCAGATCGCCGATTTGGCCATTATGGCCACTGAGAAGTTGCTCGGCCGTGAGCTGGAGAAAAAGAGCGACCAGCAGCGCTTTGTGGCCGAGTTTCTGGCCGAAAATGCCGGGGGCAAGGGCAAATGAGCAGCAGACAGGATCGGGTAGACCGCTACGCCAAAGCCGTCTGGGAGGTCGTTCTTGACCGCTGGACGAGCGCGCTGGGCGAGGCGTCCAAGGCGGTAGCCGGCAATAAAAAGCTGGCCGACGCATTGGGCGATGCGTCCAAACCGGCGGCTGACCGCGCCGCTGCGCTCGAAAAAGCATTGCCCAAGGAGACGCCGGCCGACGTGCTCAATTTGCTGAAAGCGATGGTGGAAGCTGGCGACCTGGGTCTGATCGACGACGTCGCCGGGCGCCTGGTGCAGGTGGCCAGCGGTAAGTCGGCGGCGCTCAAGGCAGAGATCAGCAGTGCCATCGAACTGTCTGAGAAGGAAAAAGAGCAGATTCGCCAGCGTCTGATTGCCGAACACGGCGAAGCGATGACCTTTGCTTTCGACGTGGATCCGGCCTTGCTGGGGGGTCTGCGTGTGCGCGTGGGTGACCGTCTGGTGGATAATTCCATCGCCAGCCGGCTAGCTACCTTGCGCGAGTCGTTGAACTCGGTGGTTCGCTAAGGCGACATCACGCATCACGTGACTGAAGGAGAGATCCCAATGGCTGTGCGCACAGACGACATCACAGCGTTACTCAAGCAACAAATTCTCAACTATAAGCCCACACCGAGCCAGATTGACGTGGGCGAAGTCATCGAAATCGGTGACGGTATTGCGGTGGTGTCGGGGCTGACCAATGTGATGGCCGGCGAATTGGTCGAGTTTACCAAGAACGGCGTCCTCGGCATTGCCTTGAACTTAACCGCCAACAATGTCGGCATCATCATCATGGGCGAGTACCAGACGATCAAGGAAGGCGACCTGGTGCGTAGCACCGGGCGCATTGCTTCGATCCCGGTGGGTGACGCCATGGTGGGCCGTGTGATCAACGCCGTGGGCCAACCGATCGACGGCAAAGGCCCGATCAAGACCGATAAGTTCCGCAACGTGGAACGCATCGCGCCGGGCGTCATCAAGCGCCAACCGGTGAACGTGCCGGTGCAGACGGGTATCACGGCGGTCGACGCCTTAATCCCGATCGGCCGCGGTCAGCGTGAGTTGATCATCGGCGACCGCCAGACGGGCAAGACCGCGATTGCCATCGACACGATCATCAACCAAAAGGGCCAAGATCTGATCTGCATCTATGTGGCGATCGGCCAGAAGCAGTCCAGCGTCGCCCAGGTGGTTGGTACGCTCGAAAAGTACGGCGCCATGGAGCATACCATCGTCGTCAGCGCGGCGGCTTCCGACCCGGCTGCTCTCCAGTATTTGGCGCCTTTCTCGGGCACTGCGCTGGGTGAAGAGATCATGGAGAGCGGGCGCGATGCGATGATCATCTATGACGACCTTTCCAAGCACGCCCAGGCGTATCGCCAGGTTTCCCTGCTGTTGCGCCGCCCGCCGGGCCGTGAGGCCTATCCGGGCGATGTTTTCTATCTGCACAGCCGCTTATTGGAGCGCTCGGCGCGTCTGAATGCCGAGAACGGCGGCGGCAGCCTGACCGCCCTGCCGATCATCGAGACGCAGGCCGGCGACGTGTCGGCCTACATTCCGACCAACGTCATCTCGATCACCGACGGCCAGATTTTCCTGGAGTCCGATCTCTTTTACGCCGGTATTCGCCCGGCGTTGAACATCGGCATCTCGGTGAGCCGCGTCGGTGGTTCGGCGCAGACCAAAGCCATGAAGAAAGTGGCGGGTCGCCTCAAGCTGGAACTCAGCCAGTTCCGTGAATTGGCCGCCTTTGCGCAGTTCGGCTCCGACCTGGATGCCTCTACGCAACGCCAACTGGATCGCGGTCGCCGCTTGACCGAAATGCTCAAGCAGCCGCAATACCAGCCTGTGCCGTTGGACAAGCAGGTCATGAGCCTGTGGGCGGCCGGCGCCGGCAAGCTGGACAGCGTCCCGGTACAGTATGTCAAGCAGTGGGAAGCAGAGATGCATGCCTTTATGGATGCCAACCATGCTGAGATTGGCCAGTCCATCATGCGCAGCAAAGACCTGCAGCCCGAGATCATCGACGCCTTGAGCGTTGCGATCGACGACTTCAATCACATCTGGGCGCCTGCGTGAACGGGTGAGAGGATGAATTACCTTGCCTAGCACACGTGAAATTCGAAGCCGTATCAAGTCGGTAAAGAACATCGCCCAGGTCACCAAGGCGATGGAAGCTGTTTCGGCTGCCAAGATGCGCAAGGCGCAGCAGCAGGTCACCATGACGCGGCCATACGCCAAGCAGGCGCGTGAGGTGCTGACGTATATTGCCCGCCTGAGCAGCACCGAACACGAGCTGAACCCGCTGATCCAGCCGCGGCCGGTCAAGCGTGTCGGCATTCTGTTGGTGACGGGCGACCGGGGTCTGGCCGGCGGCTTTAACGCCAATGTAATCCGCAAGGCGGCCACCTTTATCCGCGACGTGCGCAAACAGGGCGTCGAGGTGACGGTGGTGACGGTGGGGCGCAAAGGGCGGGATTGGCTGTTGCGCTATGATCCGGTGGTGCGTGCCGAGTTTACGGGCATGCCGGATAACCCAACCACCTATAACGTCGGCCCGATTGTGCGCATTCTGATCGATGATTTTTTGTCGGGCTACGTCGATGAAGTTCACCTGATTTACACGAACTTCTTCAACACGATCAGGCAGGAGCCGCATGTGGAACAGCTCCTGCCGATCCGGCCGGCGGAAGCGGCGTCCGGCATGGCGTCTGAATATATTTTTGAACCATCGCCCGAAGCGGTGTTGAGTCGTGTCCTGTACGGCTTCACCGAAGTTCAGGTGCTGCAAGCGCTCTATGAGTCGCTCGCTAGCGAGTATTCCGCGCGTATGGTGGCCATGCGCAACGCCACCGATGCCGCAGGCGAGTTGATTGATGACCTGACGCTGACCTACAACAAGGCGCGCCAGTCGGGCATTACGGGCGAACTGATGGATATCGTCGGCGGCGCGGCCGCTCTCGAAGGCAAGAGCGCCTGAGTTGGCGATCCTAATATTACCCATTTCAGGAGGTCGGCAGTGGCTGAACAAATGGTCGGTTCCGTAGAGAGCGTCATCGGACCGGTAGTAGACTTTGTCTTCCCAGATGGGAATCTACCCGAGATCTACGACGCCATCATGATTACCATGGATGACGGCCTGGTGCAGACCTTTGAGGTCGAACAACAGACCGGCAATAACGTCGTGCGCACCGTCTCGATGGGCAGCACGGATGGCATCCGGCGCGGGATGCGCGGGATTTCCAATGGCGAGCCGATCACCGTGCCGGTTGGCCCGGCGACGCTGGGGCGTCTGTTGAATGTGGTGGGCGTTCCGATCGACAACAAGGGCGATGTGGCGACCGATGTCCGCTATCCAATCCATCGCACTGCGCCTTCCTTCGCCGAGCAGAGCACGCAGGCGGAGATTTTTGAGACGGGCATCAAGGTCATCGACCTGATCGCTCCCTTCACGCGGGGCGGCAAGACCGGCATTTTCGGCGGCGCCGGTGTCGGCAAGACGGTCGTGATCCAGGAACTCATCCACAATGTGGCGGAGTTTCACTCCGGCTATTCCGTCTTTGCCGGCGTTGGCGAACGCAGCCGCGAAGGCAACGACCTGATGCGTGAAATGATCGAGTCGGGTGTCATCGACTCGACCGTGATGGTCTTCGGCCAGATGAATGAGCCGCCCGGCGCCCGCTTGCGCGTGGGGTTGACCGCCGTGACCATGGCCGAATACTTCCGGGATGAGGGCCGCGATGTGCTGCTCTTTATCGACAACATCTTCCGCTTTGTTCAGGCCGGTTCGGAAGTCTCTTCGCTGCTGGGCCGTCTGCCCAGCGCTGTAGGCTATGCGCCGACCCTGGGCACCGACATGGGCGACCTGCAGGAGCGCATTACCTCTACCAAGACCGGTTCGATCACGTCGATGCAGGCCGTCTACGTGCCCGCCGACGACTACACGGACCCGGCGCCGGCGACGACTTTCGCCCACTTGGATGCCACGATCACCCTGCAACGTTCGTTGGCCGACCAGGGCCTCTTCCCCGCCGTGGACCCGCTGGGTTCGACGAGCCGTATTCTGGACCCGCTGATCGTGGGCACGGAGCACTACGCCGTCGCACGCCAGGTGCAGCAGACCCTGCAGCGCTACAAAGACTTGCAGGACATCATCGCCATTCTGGGCGTGGAAGAGTTGAGCGAGGATGACAAGCTGACCGTAGCGCGTGCGCGCAAGATGCAGCGCTTCTTGACCCAGCCGATGTTTGTGGCTGAGCAATTCACCGGCCGCGATGGTCGCCACGTCAAGATTGACGAGACCGTACGCGGTTTCCGCGAGATCCTGGACGGCAAGTACGACGATCTGCCCGAGCAGGCCTTTTATATGATCGGCGCGATCGAGGAAGCGGTGGAAACCGCAGCCAAGATGCGGGCATAGGAGGGGAAAGCCAGCCCATGGCCAAAACCATTCAAGTCGATATTGTCACGCCCTATCGCTCGCTCTATCATGGTGAGGTGGATATGATCACCCTGCCGGGCGCGCTGGGCCAGATGGGGATTCTGCCGGGTCATGCGCCGTTGTTGACGACGATGGATATCGGTGAAATCATCCTGCACAAGGGCAACGATAGCCAGTTTGTCGCCGTTGGCGGTGGGGTGGTGGAAGTACGGCCGGACAAGGTGACGATTCTGGCCGACACGGCCGAAGCGCCCGAAGATATCGACGCCTCGCGCGCCCAGGATGCGCTGGATCGCGCGCAGCAGTTATTGGCGACGAACCCGCCGCCCAGTGAGCGACCGGTGATCGAGGCGGCCGTGCGCCGCAGCACGTTGCGGCTCAAACTGGTGCGCAAACACCACGGGCGCCGCTCACCGGAGACCCTGCATTTTGGGGGCGAGCACTAGCCGAAATTCTGGGAGAATTGTTTGTCGACAAGGGCTTCACGCAATGGTGAAGCCCTTTTGTTGTTGGATGGGGAATAGTCGGTTGGCAGCCTGATGATTTGGGAGCCATCTCTGCGCAGCGTATAATGGATCGGATAGTGACTGATGTCGTTATGATGGGAAACAGGCTTCGCTATGTTCGAGAAACACATCGGCATTGATCTGGGGACAGTGAATGTCCTCGTCCATGTAAAGGGCCGCGGCATTGTCATGCACGAGCCGTCGGTCGTGGCCATTCGCGTGCGCGATAACACGATGGTGGCGGTCGGCCATGAGGCGTACGACATGCTCGGCCGCACACCGGAGAGCATCGAAGTCGCGCGCCCGATTCGCGACGGCGTGATTGCCGACTTTGTGGTGACGGAAGCCATGCTGCGCTATCTGATCCAGACCGTGGCCGGCAACCCCAACCCGCTCTTTCGCCCGCTCATGCGGCCCAAGGTGATGATCAGCACGCCGCGCGGCGTGACGAGCGTCGAAGAACGGGCCGTGCATGACGCTGCCATGCAGGCCGGCGCCGGCGCCGCCTATTTGATCCCCGAGCCGCTCGCCGCCGCCTACGGCGCCGGTCTGCCCATCGGCACGCCCACCGGCAATATGGTGGTGGACATGGGCGGTGGCACCACCGAAGCGGCCGTCGTCTCCATGTACGACATCGTCGTGTGGAGCAGCGTGCGCATTGGCGGCAATCGCTTCGACGAAGCAATCATCAACTATATTCGCAAGAAATATAACCTGCTCATCGGCGAACAGACGGCTGAGGAGATTAAGATCGGGATTGGCAGCGCACTTCCCCTTGAAGACGAGCGCCATATTGAAGTGCGCGGCCGCGACCAGGTGACTGGCCTGCCCAAGATTATCCAGATCAGCAGCAGCGAAGTCACCGAAGCCCTGCAGGAGCCGCTGCAGGCTGTGGTCAGCACGGTGCGCGCCACGCTCGAAAAGACGCCGCCCGAACTGGCCGCCGACATCATCGACCGCGGCATGGTGCTCACGGGCGGCAGCGCCCAACTGCGCAACATCGCCCAGTTGCTGACGCAAGAGACCGGCGTCCCCGCCTATGTGGCAGAAAACCCCATCGCCTGTGTCGCCCTTGGCGCCGGCCGCGCTCTGGAGAACTATGAGATCATGCGGCGCAGTTTGCCGATTGTGCCGGATTGATGAAGAAAGGGATGTAAGGTTGCCGGAGCGACGAACCCTTCCCTTTCTTTCTGTTTTGTCTCCTGGTTGATTTGACGCCCCAAGAGAGACGGAGTAGAATTCCCAGGTAGAACAATTCTTGGTAAGGTAGGTTGCAGTACGCACTTGGTGTCCATTAACCGCGTAGATGCTTGGCATCGAATTTTTCGCTTTGCCCCTCACAATGGCATCGCGTCTTTTTGGCGGTTTGATGGCGGTTCCTTCCGTAATTTCCCATGAGTAAACGAAAAGTCATCAGCACTTCCCAAGCGCCTGCCGCCATCGGGCCCTATTCGCAAGCCATCAAGGCTGGCAAGTTTTTGTTTGCATCGGGCCAACTTGGGCTTGATCCCAAGACCGGTAATCTGGCTGAGGGCATCGAAGGCCAGACCCGCCAGGTTTTGGCGAATATCCAGGCCGTGTTGGCAGAAGCCGGCGCGGGCATACAGGATGTCGTCAAGACCACCATCTTCCTGGCCGATATGTCCCACTTTGCCACCGTCAACGGGCTGTATGGCGAGGTGTTCAAGCATGAACCCCCGGCGCGCAGCACGGTGCAAGTGGCCGCGCTCCCCAAGGGCGGGCTTGTCGAGATCGAGATTATTGCGCTGTTGGATGAATAGTGCTTGATCGCCCAGCTATGCGTTACCGACGCCCGTTTGCGCTTTTATTCCCAATTGAAGTCAAAACAGGCAAGGCGTCGGCTGCCGGAGGCGCGTTGTTGCGCGCGAACCGCACTGGCGCGTAACTCATTGTGTCTTGTTGGTCGTGTTCGGCACGGCCAGTCATTATTATCTTTGGAGGGTTTTTTCGCTGTATGAATGATTTTCTAGCAATGGCCGCGATGGGCGGGAACAACTGGCCGAACGATGGCGACTACGTGCATCCGATGGCGGCTCTGTTGGACGAGATCGAGCGTTCATTACAAGAGCCGACCGCCGGCGAGATTCGCAAAGGCGTCATTGTTGAGAAGCGTCCGAACGAGGTGCTGGTAGACATCGGCTTCAAGTCCGAAGGCGTGGTCTCTGGCCGTGAGTTCGAGCGATTGGGCGATGTGCTGCAGGATTACAAGGTTGGCGATGAAGTGCCGGTTTTCATCATGCGCGAAGATCGGGACGGCAACCTGGTGCTGAGCATCAGCCGTGCATTGGCCGAGAAGGACTGGGAGCACGCCGAAGAACTGATGCGCACGCAGGACATCTTCGAGTGCCCGGTCGATTCGTTCAATCGTGGTGGCGTGATCGTCAAACTCGGACAGGTGCGCGGCTTTGTGCCGGCGAGCCAATTGAGCAGCGTCATGCCCACGCAGAACGGCGATGATTTTGAGGAACGCTATGCTGCCTTGTTGGGTGGCGCGCTGCGCCTGAAGGTCATCGACATCGACCGCAAGCGCAACCGCCTGATTCTCTCTGAGCGTCTGGCCATGCGTGAATGGCGCCGCCAGCAGAAGGAGCAGTTGCTTGACTCGCTCAAGGAAGGCGACACGCTGGAAGGGTTGATCAGCAGCATCGCCGACTTTGGCGCCTTCGTCGATCTCGGCGGAGCGGACGGCCTGATCCATCTGAGCGAACTAAGCTGGAATCGCGTCAGCCATCCCGGCGAAGTGGTCAAGGTGGGCGAGAAGGTCAAGGTGCAGGTGCTGAGCGTCGACACCGAACGCCGTCGCATCGGTCTGAGCTTGCGCCGTCTGTCGCCGCAGCCGTGGGAAGTGATCGACACGACCTACGAAGTGGGCCAGGTGGTCAGTGGTCGCATCACCAAGCTCGTGAACTTCGGCGCCTTTGCTCGCCTGGTGGATACCGGCATCGAAGGGCTGATCCACATCAGCGAGCTTTCCGAGCGCCGCGTCAATCACCCGAAGGAAGTGGTGGCCGAGGGCGATGTCTACGACCTGCGCATCATTCGCATCGAAGGCGACAAGCGGCGCTTGGGCCTGAGCCTGAAGCAGGCTATGCCGCCCACGCCCGAAATCGACTGGGTGATTGCGCCCAGCGACGAGACGCCGGCTGAGCCTGCTGAGGCGGAAGTCGTTGAAGTGATGGAAGTCATCGAAGTGATGGAAGTCATCGAAGTGCCGGCCCTGATGGAGTTGGTGGCAGAAGCCGTCTGATTCCCGCTGACCGAATATAATTCGTGACGAACAAGCCCGGCACTGCAAAGATGCCGGGCTTGTTGATGCATGGAGCCAACGTTTGTTTGTTCTTGGCGGCAATGGAAGTCATTGCCAAGGCACATCTTTGGATCTACAATAAGACTGACGGTCGCTGCGAAACGCTATGACGCCGTGCATCCGAATCAATAGGGTCTGTGACCGAGTTTCGGAGAAGATAAAGCCATGATGAGATCTTTCACCGCATATATCGAATTTGATCCAGAAACCAGCTTGTACGTTGGCACCGTTCCTGGCGTCCCTGGGGCACACACACAGGGTGCCACGCTCGATGAGCTTCAATCTAATCTGCACGAGGTGCTGGCGCTGTGCCTGGAAGAACTAAGTGAACCGCTTGAAAACTACTCTCGTTTTGTGGGTGTCCAACAGATCGAACTGGCGATATGAGCCGACTGCCCATTGTAGGCTCGCGCTGCAACTGATGACGTTTTTGGTGAATTGACAAAGCAGGATCGCCATCGTTACAATGAGGGTGGTCGTCAGTTGTTCGGACGCCAATCAACCCTTACTCCGTGACCTGCCCCACCGTGTTCTGTTTTGAGCCATTCTGTTCAAGCGGAACACCAATTACTGCATCTGGTCTCGCACGTTTGCTATAATGCACTTGCCGGAATTGTCCGGCCCGAGATTGAACTCAAGGAATGATGTATGTCAGATAAACTTGACCGTTTCACGAAGCGCGCACGCCGAGTCCTGACCTTGGCGCAGGAGGAGGCGCTCCGTCTGAACCACAACTACATCGGGACGGAACATCTCCTATTGGGATTAGTGCGAGAAGAGAACGGTGTCGCTGTCAAGGTGCTGCGCGAGTTGGGCGTCGAACCGATGCAGATTATCCGCGCCGTCGAACGCACAGTCGGCCGTGGCGAGCGTCCGCCGTTTGGCAAGCCCACGCTGGCGCCGCGCACCAAGCGCGTCATCGAGCTGGCCGTCGATGAGGCCCGGTTGATGGGGCACCATTACATCGGGACGGAACACCTGTTGCTTGGCCTCGTGCGTGAAGGCGAGGGGATTGCGGTCAATGTGTTGCGCGGGCTGGGCGTTAACCTGGATCGTGTGCGCACCCAGACCGCCCGCAACATTCTGCAGAACCAAGCGCAAACCAAGGAAAAGCAGAAGAAAGAGTCCAAGACGCCGCTCATGGACCAGTTGGGGTATGACATGACGGCCGCCGCCGAAGAAAACAAGCTCGACCCCGTTATCGGCCGCCAGGCCGAGATCGAGCGTGTGATCCAGATCCTGAGCCGGCGCACCAAGAACAATCCGGCGCTGATCGGCGAGCCGGGCGTCGGCAAGACCGCCATCGTCGAAGGGCTGGCGCAGCGTATCATCGACGGCGATGTGCCTGAGCCGTTGCTCAACAAACGCTTGCTTATGCTCGATGTGGGCAGCTTAGTGGCCGGCACGATGTATCGCGGCCAGTTTGAAGAGCGCCTGAAGAAAGTGATCGAAGAGGTGATCACCTCGCAATCAATCCTCTTTATCGACGAAGTTCACATGCTGGTCGGTGCCGGCGCGGCCGGCAGCAGCGTAGACGCCGCCAACATCCTCAAACCCGCGCTGAGCCGAGGCGAGTTGCAGGTGATCGGCGCCACCACGCTGGACGAATACCGCAAATACATTGAAAGCGACGCCGCCTTGGAACGACGCTTCCAGCCGATTTTGGTCAAGGAGCCGTCCATCGAGGATACGGTCGAAATCCTCAAGGGTGTGCGCTCGCGCTACGAAGATCACCATAAGTTGGTCATCACCGACGAGGCGCTGCATTCCGCCGCGCATCTGGCAGCACGCTATGTGCCCGACCGCTTTATGCCCGACAAGGCCATCGACCTGATCGATGAGGCCGGCAGCCGTGTGCGCATGTATAAGGCCCCCTATGCGGCCAGCCTGCGCGAAACCTTTATGAACCTCAAGAAGCTCCAGAAGGAAAAGGAGCAGGCGCTTGAACTGCAGCGCTTCGATGACGCCATCGACCTGCGTTACCGCGAGGTGGAGTTGGAAGCGCGTCTCAGTGAGTTGCGTGAAGGGTGGAATGAAGCCACCAACCAGCCCAAGGTCACTTCCGAGGACATCGCCGAGGTCGTCGCCATGTGGACGGGCGTGCCGGTCAGCCGGATTGCCGGCGCCGAGCGTGAGCGCCTGCTGGAGATGGAGCTCGTGATGCATCAGCGCATCATTGGCCAGGATGAGCCGATCAAGGCCATCGCCAAGGCCGTGCGCCGCGCGCGTGCCGGATTGAAAGACCCGCACCGACCGATCGGCACCTTTATTTTCCTGGGGCCTACGGGTGTCGGCAAGACACTGTTGGCCAAGACGCTAGCCGAATTCATGTTTGGCAGCGAAGAAGCGCTCATCAAGCTCGATATGAGCGAGTTTATGGAGCGCCACAACGTAAGCCGCCTGGTGGGGGCTCCTCCTGGCTATGTGGGGTATGAAGAAGGCGGCCAGTTGACCGAAGCCGTACGTCGCCGCCCATACAGCGTGGTGCTGCTGGATGAGATTGAAAAGGCGCATCCCGAAGCGTTCAACATGCTGCTCCAGATCATGGAAGACGGCTACCTGAGCGACGCCAAGGGCCGCCGTGTCGATTTCCGTAACGTGGTGCTGCTGATGACCAGCAACATCGGCGCCAAGCTGATCCAGGGGTCGAAAGGCCTGGGTTTCGTGATCAGCAAGGAAGATGACGAGAAGCGCGAGAACGAATACGTGGCCATGAAGGCCAAGGTCATGGACTCGCTCAAGAAGACCTTCCGCCCTGAGTTCATCAACCGCCTCGACGGCATCATGGTCTTCCGCAGCCTAAACCGCGAGGAGATCGGCCAGATCGTGGAGTTGGAACTGCGCTCGCTGCGCATGCAAATGGCCGAGCAGGATATGAAGCTGGAACTCACAGAGGCCGCGCGCATGGCCGTGGCCGACGCCGGCTATGATCCTGACTTTGGCGCCCGTCCGCTGCGCCGTGTGATCCAGAACCAGATTCAGGACCAGCTGAGCGAGGGCATGTTAGCCCAGAAATATGTGCCGGGTGACACCATCACGGTGGACTACTACGAGGTAGATGGGGTCGACGGCGTCAAGGTGAAGGAATTCGTGCTGGAGATCACCGAACACAAGCCGATCGAGAACACTGAGTTGCCGGCCGACGCGTTTGAGGCGCTGCTCCAAACCAGTTGAGCGACGAATCATCGCAAAAAGCAAACGCCCGGCACGCAAGATGTGCCAGGCGTTTGCTTTTCTAGCGATGAGCGCGCACTGGGTGGCGCCGGTCTGTCAGGCGATTTTCTTCGTGATCTCGTCCACGCGCATAAACACCTCGGCCGGCGACTGCGCCTGCAGGGCGTCGAGACGGGTGTAACCCCACGCCACGGCGCCGAAGGCGATATTTTCACTACGCGCGGCTTCACTATCTCTGATTTCGTCGCCGATACACAGGGCTTCGTCGTGCGGAATACCACTGTGATTGAGGATCTTGCGAAACTTGGCTTTCTTGCCAAACATGGCTGCGCCACACTCATAATATTGAAAGAGCGCGGCGTTGGCGGGACCAAGGACTTGACGCACATTCCCATCGGAGTTCGAACTCACAACCGCCAACGTAGCGCCCAGCGCCGATAACTGCTGCAGTTGGCTGGCCATATCGTCAAACAGGGGTATCTGCCGAATGTCCCGCGCCATCATCGATTTAACATCCTTGCTGATGAGCGGAATTTTCCAGAGCGGCACTTCCATGTGCTTGATAAATGCGCGCGCATCGAAGCCGCGGAGGGTTTCGATCTCGCTGTCCTCGATTCGCCTCACATGCCATTTGTCGGCAACTGCATTCATGATACTCATCACCCACGGCAGCGAATTAGCCAGGGTGCCGTCGAAGTCGAAAATAATCAGGCGATATTTCATAATCTGTCGGTTTGAACTGCGCAAAACAGCTCTGTAAAGGTCAGGTAGCGTTTGGTTGGAGGTCGAGTGCGATCAACAAGGCCTGCTGCAATTCTTCCAATTTCGCGACCGAGAGTCGCCCGGCGTATTGTGTCAACATCGACCTGGAGATGCTCATGAGCGCGTCGCAGTGAATGCTGCTGTCGTGTGTCAACCCTTCGGCGATGCCGACTGCCACTTGAGTCGACAAGCCGTCATGCGTGGTGTAGATTGGCGCGCAGATGACTGTGGAAAACTTCGAATCGATGAGGGCGTTGCGACTGACAACAACAAAAAATCGGTGTTGCTTCGGGTCGTTGCCTGGCGGTTTCGTCACACGATAGAGTTCACCGCGTTTCATGCGAGCACTTGATATGCAAGCGCATCCATGACCTCCGTGTTCAAGTACTCGGCGCGGCGGTCGATAATTTCGACATCGCGCAGGTTTTGTTGTGCACGGCGCAAGTCGGCAATGTACGCCCACGCCGCCGTCTCAAGAAAACTCGATCGATTGGTGGCCTCACCAACCACTTCGTCAATTGTTCTTAACAGATTTTCTGAGAGTGTAATTGAAGTCTTGATTTTCATACTACTACTATACCACCTCTGTCGTCTTGCGTCAATACGAACCGATACCTGGATATCGCCCTTTGTGATTTTGTGAGCACTGCGCAGCGTTGACGATCCAGGCCATCCGTGGTATCATACGGAGGAACATTTGTTCGTGCCTCCCCCATTCTGCGCATCCAACCACGAGGCGACCGTGACAACCCAGGCTATCTCCAATCGGCGTGAATTCAGCGTGGCTGGCGAGTACCCCTACAACCGCACCGGGCCGGTGCGCTGGGTTCTCTCACATGTGCTGCGCTACAAAGGCTTTATGGCCAGCTTCCTGGTCGCCAGTATCACGACGGCCACGCTCTTTGCGTCCGTGCCGGCGCTGACCGGGCGTGCGTTCAACGAGGTGCTCAAGCCGGCGCCTGATCCGTGGCAGCTTGCGCTGATCGGGTTGACGATCTTGGGGATCACCCTGCTGCGTGGGGTGACGGACATCATTAGCGCCTTCTCGGTCGAAACGCTGGCGCAGCGCACGGAGCGCGATGCACGCGAAGAGTTGTACATCAGTTTGCTGGGCAAGAGCCAGACTTTTCACAACCGCCAGCGCGTGGGCGATATCATGGCGCGCGCGACGGGTGACGTGCGCCAGCTCAACCCGATGCTCAATCCGGGCGTCGCACTCATCACCGACTCGCTCACCAACATCGTTGTGCCGCTGGTCTTCATCAGCTTTATCAACGTGCAGTTGCTGGCGCCGCCTCTGATCTTTCTCGTGATTTTTGCCTTTCTGCTGCATGATTACACGCGCCGGCTCAACCCGGTGGCAGCGGAGATTCGCGCCCGCTTCGGCGATCTCAATGCCGGCCTCAACGAGACCATCGCCGGCATCGAGGTGGTGAAGTCCGCGGCGCAGGAAGCGCAGGAAAAGCGCAAGTTCGCGCGCAATGCCTCTGCTGTACGCGACTACTACGTCAAGGAAGGGCAGGTGCAGGCGCGCTATCTGCCAATTCTGTTTTACGGCTTTGCCTTGACTGCCGCTTTTGCCCAAGGGCTGTGGATGCTGCAGCGCAACCAACTTGATGTCGGTCAACTGGTCGCCTACATGGGGTTGATGAGCATCCTGCGCTTTCCCACTTTTATCTCCATCTTCACCTTTTCCCTGGTGCAGCTCGGTCTGGCGGGCGCCCGGCGCATCCTGGTGCTGATCCAGGCCGAGACGGAATTGGATGAGAACAAGGCCGGACACACGGGTGTCATTCGCGGCGACGTGCGCTTTGACGCCGTACGCTTTGGCTTCAACGCGTCGCAAGTGGTGAAGGACATTGACTTTCACGTGCAGCCGGGCCAGACTGTGGCGATTGTCGGGCAGACCGGGTCGGGCAAGAGCACGCTGACCAAATTGATCAACCGGGTCTACGACGTGAGTGGCGGCCGCATCCTCGTCGACGGCGTCGATGTGCGCGATTGGAACCTGGCGGCGTTGCGCTCGCAGATTTCAACCATCGAGCAGGATGTCTTTCTCTTCTCGCGCTCTATCCGCGACAATATCGCCTTTGGGTTGGGCAGCAAGGCCACGGAAGAAGCCATCGTCCAGGCCGCCAAGGATGCCCAGGCGCATGACTTCATCCTGAGCTTCAAGGATGGTTACGACACCGTCATCGGCGAGCGCGGGGTCACCCTGTCGGGCGGGCAACGCCAACGTCTGGCGATTGCGCGTGCACTGCTCACCGACCCGCGTATCCTCATCCTGGACGACTCGACCAGCGCCATCGACAGCGCCACCGAGGACAAGATCCAGACGGCCATCAACCGGGTGCTCGTCGGGCGCACGACTTTTTTGATCACGCACCGCCTTTCGCAAATTCGCCGCGCCGACCGCATCCTGATGTTGGCCAAAGGCAAGGTGGTCGACTGGGGCACGCACGACGAACTGTTAACGCGCAACGCACTCTATCGGCGGATTTTCGCACGGTACTTCTAGAGACAGGAGAATCCACCCATGGGCTTTATCATGGACGGTCTGGATGCCGAAGGCTACGACCGCAGCTATTCGGATCGCCAGTTACTCGGCCGCATTTACGACTATTTCCAGCCGCATCTGGGCGCCATGAGTTTTGTGGCGCTGATGATCGTGCTGGACTCGCTCATGAGCGCCGTGCTGCCCATCCTCATTGCCCGCGGCATCGACACCCTGGCGATTGGCCAGTCGTGGCAGCCGGCCGGGCTGCTGGTCGGCGCCATCCTGGTTTCGGGCGCGCTGGCGTGGACCTTCAATTTTTTCCGCCAGTGGTACACCGCGCGCACCGTCGGTTCCGTAGTGCTCGAACTGCGCGAGAGCGCCTTCGATGCCGTGATGGCGCGTGACATGTCCTTCTACGACGAGTACCCGACCGGCAAGATCGTCAGCCGTGTCACCTCGGATACCCAGGATTTTGCCAATGTCGTCACGCTGACCCTCAACCTGATCAGCCAGGTACTGCTCGTTGGCGTCATTTTTAGCGTGCTCTTTTTGATCAACGCACGACTGGCGCTGATCGCCGCCGCCATTGCCCCGGTCATCGTGGTGGTTGCCCTGGGTTTCCGCCGCCTGGCGCGCACCACCACGCAGCAGGCGCGGCGCGTCCTGGCCGAGGTCAATGCCAAGGTGCAGGAGACGGTGAGCGGCATTGCCGTCGCCAAGGCATTTCGCCAGGAAGGCGCCATCTACGCCGAGTTCACCGCCGTCAACCAGCAGTCGTACCGGATCAACCTGCGCCAGGGGTTTGTCTTCAGCGGCATTTTCCCTGTCTTGAATGCAGTGGCCGGCGTCGGCACGGCGCTCGTCGTCTATTTCGGCGGCCTGAGCGTGCTCGGCAGCCAGGTGACGCCGGGCGATTGGTTTCTCTTTGTCCAGAGCATCAGTCTCTTCTGGTTCCCGTTGACAGGCATTGCGTCCTTCTGGAGCCAGTTTCAACTCGGTATGTCGGCCAGCGAGCGCGTCTTTGCGCTCATCGATGCCGAGCCGCGCGTCACCCAGACCGACAGCCGGCTGGTGGAGCATCTGGATGGGCGCATCGAGTTCCGCGACCTGACCTTCCGCTATACGGAACAGGAGCAGGTGTTGAAGGCGTTCAACCTGACCATCCCCGCCGGTGAGACGGTGGCGTTTGTCGGCCACACGGGCGCCGGCAAGTCCAGCCTGGGCAAGCTGGTCGCGCGCTTCTATGAGTTTCAGGATGGCATGCTGCTCATCGATGACCAAGACATTCGTACCTTTGATCTGCCTTCCTACCGGCGGCGGCTGGGCATTGTGCCCCAGACCCCTTTCCTCTTCAGTGGCACGGTGGCCGACAATATCCGCTATGCGCGGCAGGATGCGACCGACGAAGAGGTGCGCGACGTGGCGACGCGTATCGGCGGCGGCGATTGGCTGGACGTGCTGCAAGATGGCTTGGAGACCGATGTCGGCGAAGAGGGCCGCGGCATTTCGATGGGGCAGCGGCAGCTTGTGGCGTTGGCGCGCGTGCTGATTCAGGAGCCGGCCATCGTCGTGCTGGACGAGGCGACGGCGTCCGTCGACCCCCTGACCGAGGCACAGATCCAGGAAGGCCTGGATGTGGTGTTGCGCGACCGCACGGCCATCGTCATTGCGCACCGCCTGTCGACCATCCGCGCCGCCGACCGCATTGTCGTGCTGCGCAAGGGCGAGATCATCGAGGAAGGTGACCACGACGCACTGATGGCACGCGGCGGTCATTATGCGGAACTGTACAATACGTACTTCCGCCACCAGTCGCCCGACTATGTGCCGGCGCCGCCGGTGCTTGTCTGACCAATGATTGCCGCTATTTTTTTCATCTTGTTGGCATAGTGTAGCGTATCAAGGAGATTGAGCAATGCCCGAACGAATCGGTTTTATCGGACTCGGCATCATGGGGCGCGGCATGGCGGCCAACCTGCGCAAGGCCGGTTTTGCGCTGACCGTGTGGAATCGCACCGCCAGCCGCATGGAAGAACTGGTAGCGGCCGGTGCACAGGCCGGCAGCAGCCCGGCCGATGTGGCGGCGCGCAGCGACATCATCCTCGTTTGTGTCAGCGACACCCCGGATGTCGAGGACGTGATCTTGGGGGAAAAGGGCGTCATTTCCGGCGCGCAGCCGGGTGCCTTGGTCGTCGACCATAGCACGATCAGCCCGCAGGCCACACAGGCGCTGGCGACGCGATTGACCGCAATCGGTGTACACATGCTCGACGCACCGGTCAGCGGCGGCAGCGAGGGCGCCGCCAAGGGCACGTTGAGCATCATGGTCGGCGGCGAGGCCGATCAATTTGCGCGGGCTCTGCCGGTCTTCCAGGCGATGGGCAAGACCATCACCCATGTGGGTGGCAACGGCGCCGGGCAGACGGTCAAGTTGGTCAACCAGGTCTTGGTCGTGGGCAATTGCCTGGCCATGTGTGAGGCATTGCTCTTTGCGGAGGCGGGCGGCGTGGATCTGCAAAAGACCTTCGACGCCATCAGCCAGGGGGCGGCCGGGAGTTGGATGTTCACCAACCGTGCCCCGCAGATCATGCGCCGCGACTGGCGACCGGGCTTTACCATCGACCTGCAGAACAAGGATCTGCGGCTGGTGCTGGACGCCGCCGACGAATTTGGCGTGCCGGTGCCGGCCACAAGCCTGATCTTCCAGCTCTATCGCACGCTGCAAGCGCAGGGCCTGGGCGGCGAAGGCAACCACGCCCTGGTCAAAGCGTTGGAGCATCTGGCCGGCTTTGAGATCGGGGCGCACGACTCGTTGCCAGCGCCAGTGTGCAGCACGGTGTGAGCGAGGAAGAGTTGGCCAAGGCACTCCGCATCGACCTGTCGAGGCCATCTCGACCGGCATTCGCCAGATTCCGTCAGAAGAGGCATACTACTGGTACAGCAAGTGTTCATCAATCAATGCCGCCGGCCGCGCGCAGAAAGCCTTGTCCGTGATGTTGGCCGACGAATAGAGCAATCGCGAGTCTGCAAATGCCCGCACTTGAGCGCATCAAAATCGAAGGCTTCAAGTCAATCCGCAGCACGGAGGTCGAGCTGCGATCCCTGAACGTATTGATCGGCGCCAACGGTTCAGGCAAGTCAAATTTCGTCGGTGTGTTCAGATTCCTGCATGAATTGATTGGTGGCAACTTGCGGCTCTATGTAGCGCGGGCAGGCGGGGCCGATGCGTTTCTTTATTTCGGCAGAAAAACAACCGATGAACTGCTTTTGAGTGTAGCCTTCGTGCCGAAATCGGGACGGGCCAACAGTTACTCCTGTACCTTGGTTCCAACATCTGACGGCAGTTTCGTGTTCCAAGATGAACACGCTCAGTTCCATGACCGCAACAAGTATCGGCAGCCTTATCTGACATCTTTGGGCAAAGGGCAGACAGAAAGCCAACTCGAGCAGGCAATCCAAAGGGACAATGTAGCTTACTATGTGCACAATGCTATGCAAAGCTGGCGCGTCTACCACTTTCACGATACAAGCGACTCCGCCAAGGTAAAGCAGGTCTCTGACATTCATGACAATCGTTTTTTGCGTAATGATGCTGGTAATCTGGCTGCCTATCTATATTTATTGCGCACAACCAAACCGGACCATTACCGGAAAATCGTCGGCACGATACAATTGATCGCGCCATTTTTCGATGACTTTTCGCTGCGCCCAGACCCGATCAATCCCGGAAAGATTCGCCTGGAGTGGTCAGAAAAAGGATCTGACCTCTATTTCAGCGCCAGCGCGTTGTCAGACGGCACCTTGCGCTTCATCAGTTTGGCGACCCTGCTGCTGCAACCGGCGGAGCAGTTACCCTCTACGATCCTACTTGACGAACCGGAACTGGGTCTGCATCCGTATGCAATCAGCGTTCTGGCCGGCCTGCTACGCGCTGCGGCTGAAAAGACGCAGGTCATCGTTTCCACGCAATCAGTTTCGCTGGTCAACGAATTCAGCGCTGAGGATATTCTCGTCGTGGAACGTGCGCAAGGCGAGACCGTTTTTCGTCGCTTCGAACGTCAACAGATCGATGAGTGGCTGGAGGAATACGCACTGGGCGAGCTTTGGGAGAAAAATCTGCTGGGAGGCCGGCCTGGCGCATGAAAAAGCTGTTTGTCCTCGCCGAAGGTCAAACGAAAGAGACCTTTGTGCGCGAAGTTTTAGCTCCACATCTGTACGATTTTGGCGTGGCGCCAGTTCCCGTATTGTTGACGACCAAGCGCACTAAGACGGGACTCACTTTCAAGGGCGGCGTCACAAAGTATTCACGCGCCCGCGATGATATTTTGCGCTTACTGCGGGATTCGAGTGCTGTCGCCGTCACAACCATGGTGGACTACTATGGGCTGCCGACCGATTTCCCCGGACATGACACATGCCCAGCCGGCACTCCTTATGCACGCGTGACCTACATGCAAAAGCTTTGGGCGGCTGACATTGACAACCCGCGGTTCCTTCCATTCCTTACCTTGCATGAGTTCGAGGCGCTGCTCTTCGTAAATGTCGCCGCCATTGCAGCTGCGTTACCGGATTACCCGGTTACCAAGGCTCTGACACAAATACGCAAGCAAGTCACATCTCCAGAAGAAATTGATGACGGTCCAATGACCCATCCGTCTGCCCATATTCTTCGCTATGCTCCCGCTTATCAAAAACTGGTGGATGGACCTCTCATTACGCGTACAATTGGCTTGGCGGGCATACGTGCCGAATGCCCCCATTTTGATGCCTGGATAGTGTCTCTTGAGCAGTTGTCCATGTCCTGAAGCAAGAGGACGATAGCGGTACACCTTCTAATAAGTACAGCAATCTATTGTGAGTGCAGCTTGAATGTTCTTTAGGCCATTCCAACAAGATAGGTATTCCAGGGCAAACCACCTATCGTCGCACTTGTTACCAAGATCTACCAGACGGGCGTAAGACTTGCGCAAGAACTCATGGCCGCCCTCGAACGCTTACCCGGCTTAGAAAGACGATTTGCCCAGCTTTCCCCCATTTTCTTCACCCGGCTGGCGTAATTATTGTTTTGGAATGGCCTTACCCAAACAATGGCTCGCTTACTGTGTTTTTGGACGCGCCTGACCTACAATTGAAGTCGTATTGTGTCGATGCTTGTGGTATCATTCACAAGTTGACCTATCGGTTAGTAGTTAAAAGAATTGGTTGCCTATGCGCAGGTTTTTGATTTTTCTCGTCGTAGCCGCGGTGGTGGGTGTGGGTGGGTGGTTTGCCTATCAGCGCTTTGTGGTGCAGCCCCAGACGGCGGCCGCCACGCCTTCTTACGAAACGGTGCAAGTAGTGCGCGGCAATATTCTGAGCACGGTGAGTGCAACGGGCAACATCGAGCCAGAGGCCGAAGTGTCGTTGCTCTTCCGCGGCGTAGGGCCTGTGGCCCGGGTGCTGGTGGCGCAGGGCGACCGTGTGCAACAAGACCAACTGCTGGCCGAATTGGACACGACCGACCAGACGCTGGCCCTGGCTCAATCCAGGGTGTCCCAGGAGATCAGCAATGCGCAGTTGAAGAAACTCGAAGCGCCGCCCGATCCGATGGACGTAGCCGCCGCGCAGGCCGCCGTCGAAGTCGCGCAGGCCGGGGTTTCCGGCGCCGAGTCTGCGCTGGCGAGCGCCCAGGCAAGCTATCGCGAGTTGCTCGTGGGCGTGTCGGATGTGCAGCGTACGATCAACAATTCGCAACTCCAGCAGGCCGAGATTGCCTTGAAGCAGGCGCAGCAGGCCTACAGCAAGATCAAGGATCAGCCCGACGCCGGGCTGTTCCCGCAGGCCGCCCAGCTTGAACAGGCATCCTCCAACTACGAGGTCGCCAAGGCCCAGGTCGCCAAGACCGAAGAAACGGCCAATCAGGCCCAGATCGCCCAGGCGCTCAATCAAATCGTGCAATCCCAGTCGGCGCTGCGCCAGGCCCAGGCCCAGGTTGTCAACGCGCAGAACAGTCTGCAGAAATTGCTGGATGGGCCCAAGGACGAGGATATTGACATCGCACGCGCCCAGGTGAAGCAGGCGCAGTTGAGCCAGTTGCAGTCCGAGAACGTGATGGCCAATTCGCGCATCGTGGCGCCTTTTGATGGGGTGGTGAGCCAGGTCAATATCAAGCAGGGCGAGCAGTCGGCCAATGGCAAGCCGGCCGTCGTGCTGACTGACCTCTCCGGCTTCACCATGAAGGTGTTGGTGGACGAGATCGACGTGCGCCAGGTGGCGATCGGCCAGCCCGTGCGTCTGAGCGTGGATGCACTGCCGGATGCCGAGATCACGGGGAAAATCACCCAAATCTCGCCGACCGCCGCCAATATCAACAACGTGGTGGCCTACGAAGTCACCATTGTCCCTGACCCAACCGATGCGCCGCTGCGTTCGGGCATGAGCGCCACGGCCATCATCACTACCGCCGAGGTAGATGACGTCGTGTTGGTGCCGAATCGCTATATTACCCTTGACCGCGACACTGGGAAGGCCTACGTCTCCAAGCTGGTGAACAAACAGCCGGCGCTGCAGGAGATCGAGTTGGGCTTGCGCAACGACACCCAGAGCCAGGTGATCGCCGGCCTGAACGACGGTGACGAATTGGCCCTGATTACGCAGACGGGCGTCGAGCAGTTGCGCGGCGCATTGTTTGGGGGCGGAAATTAACGTGTATGGCTGAGTCAAAGAACGGCGACGACAGTGTCCCAGTCGTCTCGCTACGCGACATCAAGAAAATCTACCAGATGGGCGATGTCGAGGTGCAGGCGTTGAATGGGGTGGATTTGGACATTTGGCCGGCCGAGATGATTGCCATCATGGGACCGAGCGGCAGCGGAAAGTCCACCCTGATGAATGTGATCGGCTGCCTGGATGTGCCCACACACGGGATCTATGAGATCGACGGCCAGAATGTCAGCCGCATGAAAGACGACGATCTGGCCGCGATTCGTTGTCGCAAAATCGGTTTCGTTTTTCAGAACTTCAACCTATTGGCACGCACGACGGCCTTGGCCAATGTGGAGCTGCCGCTGGTCTATGCCGGCGTCAGTGGCAGCGAACGGCGCAAGCGCGCCGTCGAGTCACTCAACATGGTGGGTCTGGGTGACCGCCTGCACCACAAACCCAATGAACTCTCGGGTGGACAGCAGCAACGTGTGGCGATTGCGCGCGCGCTGATCAACCGCCCCTCAATGATTCTGGCCGACGAGCCGACGGGCAACCTGGATACCAAGACCAGTATCGAAATCATGGAGTTGTTCCAGCGCCTGAACCTGGAGCGGGGCATCACGGTGGTCTTTGTCACGCACAACCCGGAGACGGCCGATTTTGTCGAGCGCGTCGTGCGTATCCGTGATGGCGTGATCGAAAGCGACCAGCGCCGGCCTGCCACGGCCGGCATCCATCACACACGCCACGAACTGGAAGTCGCCAGTCACGCGCTGGCCGCCACACCCGCCGAAGCTGAAATGATCGCGAGGGTGACGGCATGAACATTTTTGAAGCGATTCGCATCGCCATGCGGGCATTGGCAGCCAACAAACTACGCAGCATCTTGACCATGCTCGGCATCATCATCGGTGTCGGCGCCGTGATCGCGCTCATGTCCATCGGCCGCGGCGTCGAAAAGTACGTCACCGACCAGTTTGCCGGCCTGGGCAGCAACTTGCTCTTTGTGGCGCCGGGCAATCTCAGCGATGGGCCGCCGCGCCTGCGCCAGACGGCGGTCAAGGCGCTGACGATGGGGGACGTGGTGGCAATCAGCGAAAGCGGCCGTGTGCCGGAAGTGCGCTCGGCAGCGGCTGAGTATCAGACGTTTGGAACCGTCGCACGCAACGGCAAAGACCTGACGGTACAGGTCAGCGCCACGACACCGAACTACACGGAAGTGCGCAATTGGAATACGACAATCGGCAACTACTTTACCCAAGCTGACTTTGACGAACGCCAGCGCGTCATCCTGTTGGGCGCCGATGCCTACAAAGAATTGTTTCCCAATGGCGAGTACCCAATCGACCAGACGATTCAGCTCAATGACCTGAATTTCCGTGTGATCGGTGTCATGGAGAGTAAGGGCGGCGGGCCGGGCGGCAACCTGGACAAATCGGCCTTTCTGCCGTTGACGACCGGGCAAGATCGCTTGTTCAAGAAAAAAACGGTCAACGGCCAATATGAACTGAGCGTGATTTATGCCTCGGTCGAGAATGCCGACCACATGGATGCCGCGCAGCAGCAGATCACCGAACTGATGCGCGAGCGGCGCGGCATCAAATACCTTGCTCAGGATGATTTCAGCATCATCAGCCAGAACGACATCATTTCGGTCTTTGGTGACATTCTGGGCGCGTTGACGATTTTCTTAGGCGCCATCGCCGCCATTAGCCTGTTGGTGGGTGGCATCGGCATTATGAACATCATGTTGGTCAGTGTCACCGAGCGCACGCGTGAAATCGGCCTGCGTAAGGCCGTGGGCGCCAAGCGCGCCGATGTGCTGCTCCAGTTTCTGATCGAGGCCGTCACTTTGGCGGTGGTCGGCGGTGTGATTGGCATCCTCCTCGGCTGGGGCATGGCCTTTGGCGTCAGCACGGCGTTCGATGCCTTTGATGCGGTGGTGGGCGTCGATGCCGTGTTGACCTCACTCATTTTCTCGATGGCGGTCGGCCTTTTCTTTGGCATCTATCCGGCCTACCGCGCAAGCCGGCTCAACCCAATTGATGCGCTGCGCTATGAATAGAAAAGTCGGTGTGCTCGCTTTTGGCCTCGTGTTCATTCTGTCTGGTTGCGGGGGGGCCAGGGGGGGTACGCCGACCCCCATTCCGGCCAGCGTTGCGCGGCCGCAACAGCCGACGCCGGTGTATCCTGAGCAGGCCGATGTTTTCTCTCTCGTGACTCCCCAGGCTACGGCGCAGTTTATGGCGGCCGCATCCGCAGCGGCCGGCATTGCGGCGGTCGAAACCCCGGCCGACCTGCAACGGGCGGCGGTTCGCCTCTTTATCGAGAACCAGACGCCGGCGGCGACGGGTATCGCCGGCGGCGGGACAGCGATCTATGCCGAGCCGGGCGGGCGAACGCTGGCTGCTGTACCCGTGGGCGGTGTGCTCACGGTCACCGGTAAGTCCGCCGATGGGAGCTGGTACGCCGTCTACAATAAGGACGCCGTTTTTGGTTGGGCTCCCGTTGGTCAACTAATCGTCTATGGCGCGGATACGCTTGTGGTCGTCGAGCAGGCGCCCGATCCCGGCCCGGTGGCGACGCTTTTGGCGCAGGCAAACCAGCCCGTTCAGGTGTTGGACCGGTTGATGGCCGCGATGGAAGCCGGCACTGTGGTGGGAGAGTTAGCGGAGAGCGCTGTCCCATCGACACCAACGCCTCTGACGCGTGCCGACGGTGCGCCAGGCATCCCGCAGGCTACCCAAGCGCCGGTGTCAGGCTTCACCGGCCGTGTCGTCAGCGAAGGGCGTCTCAATGTGCGTACGACGCCCAGTACGGCTGGCACGATTGTCGTCAAACTCGATCCGGATGTGACCGTGGTGGTCACCGGGCGCACGACAACGGGCGATTGGGTGCGCGTGCAGGTGGCGGACGGCGCCGCCGGTTGGGTCGCGTCTGAATTTCTGGACTTGGATCAGCCGCTCGAAAGCGTGCCTGTCGTCACGTCGCCGGGATCACCGTGATCCGGCCAGTTCAGGCGGAAGCGGAAGCGCACCGACTTGGCCGATCTCCAGTTCCGGCAGATAGCGACGCAGGCAGGTAAGAAAAGCCCGGGTCACGGGTGACAGATAACCTTCGCGATTCCACACCAGCTTTAGCGTTCGCTGCAGCGGTTCCCCAGCAATCGCGATCATCCACAGCCGTCCCATCTCAACCTCAGGCCGCACGACATACTCTGGCAACAGGGTGATGCTGGTGTTGTACATCACGGCGCGCTTGATCGACTCGACGTTGTCGAATTCAGCTCCGATGCGTGGTTCGATTCCATATTGGTGCAGTACACCGTCCAACCAGATGCGGGTCTGGCTGCTGCGCTGGCGCATGATAAAGGTTTCGTCGCGCAACGCCGCCATTTCTATCTGTGCTTGCCCCCACCAGCGGTGCTTGGTTCCCACAATCAGCCACTGATCCACAACTTGCAGGGGCTGGATCGCCACCACGCTGTCCGCTGGTTCATCGACTTCGCCTTCGATCAACCCAAACGCCAATCGCCCTGCGCGCAGGTCAGCCAAGATCTGCGGGGTGGTGCCGGTGGCCACGGTGACGCCGAGCTTGGGGTAGCGGTTGTGAAATTCCTGGATTGGTTCGGGGAGCAGATAGACGCTGATACCCGGGGTGGCCCCTGCCGTGATCTGACCGGTCGCCAGGTGTTCGACATCGGTGATGGCGTTCTCGGCGGCGGCCACCAGATCAAAAATAGCGCGGGTATAGCGGTGCAGCGTCGCACCCGCCGGCGTGAGGGTGACGCCGCGGCGACCGCGATCAAAGAGTCGCGTGCCCAGGCTGGCCTCCAAATCCTGGATGTGTTGGCTCACCGCCGGCTGCGTCATCAACAGTTGCTCCGCCGCTGCACTAAAGCTGCCGGCGCGCACGACGATTGAAAAGATTTCGAGCTTGTTGAGGTTTATCATAAGTTTTACTTATACCCATCATAAGCAAGTCGGGAGCGCTGCGCAAGTCCTGATAGGTGTACAGTAGAGCCAATCAGTGAGCAAACCTGAGCGGCGTTTCATACCAGGAGAACTATTCGCATGAGCTTTCTTTCTCGATTATTTGGCGGTGCGCAGGGCGCGGGCCACCCGCTGATCCAGCCCGCAGAATACAAAGTCCGTTTCATCGACGGTAAGGAGGCGCACACGCTGGTCGATGTGCGTACACCCGATGAATTCAACGGCGGCCATCTTGCCGGGTCCATCAACATCGCCGTGCAGGAATTGAACGCCAAGCTGAACAAGATCCCCCAAGGCAAGCCGGTCGTCGTCTACTGCCGCAGTGGCAACCGCAGCTCCCATGCCGCGCGAGCGCTGCTGGCCGCCGGCTATACCGAGGTTTTCGATCTGGGTGGCCTGGCAGAATGTGCGCGGCAAGGGTTGCCGATGAAGCGCTAACCGATCGGCTGAACTGGCGTTGTGCCTAGGCAAAAGGAGAAAAAAGAACATGTTCCTCAAATACTTTTATGACGAAAAACTGGCGCAGGCTTCCTACCTGGTTGGGTGCGCCAAGACGGGTGAGGCGTTGGTCGTGGACCCCATGCGCAACGTGATGCCCTACCTGCGCGCGGCCGAAAAAGAAGGGTTGCGCATTACGCATGTGACGGAAACTCACATTCATGCCGATTTTGTGAGCGGCAGCCGTGAACTGGCCGCGGCAACGGGCGCCACGCTCTACCTGAGCGACATGGGCGACGCCAACTGGAAATATGCCTTTGCCGACGACCCCACCGTACTCTTGGTGCGTGACGGCGACAGTTGGATGGTCGGCAACATCAAGGTTGAAGTGGTGTACACGCCTGGTCACACGCCCGAGCATATTGCCTTCATGATTACCGA
>Ga0105047_10001545_pt1 | contig 41334 bp, 37 predicted proteins | sample MAT04_FD_78384 | JGI IMG/M metagenome (GOLD analysis project Ga0105047, IMG submission 78384) | Freshwater microbial communities from Lake Fryxell liftoff mats and glacier meltwater in Antarctica - MAT-04 (megahit assembly) | ecosystem: Environmental > Aquatic > Freshwater > Ice > Liftoff...
CCTCGGAACGACTTGCCGGGGATTATCGAAACTGTTACCGGCCTTTGGGTCGCTTCCAGAGATCTGGTGGATCGATCCAACACGCGTCGGCGACATTGCCCGCGATTCGATTTCCACCGTCACCGATTCAGTCTGACTGCGGTTGACCACAAACACGGCCCCCCTGCCCGTCGCCGCATCCTGCGACGCCGACGCGTGCAACACCGGCACGTCGCCGAAAAGTTTTGTCGAATAGGTGGGAGATTTGACCACCACATCCATCGCCAAACCCGTCGCCAGCCGACGGAACAGCATGAACGGGTAGAAGATTGTTTGCCTGACAAGTTGATTAGGCGGGCGCGTCAAAATTGGCGCGATGACGTTGACGATCTGCGCGACGCAAGCAACTTTTAGCACGTCTGATTTATTGAGAAACACGTTCATCCATTGGGCGACAACCAGGGCGTCTTCGAGATTGTAAATCTCCTCCAGCAGATGCGGGGCCTGCTGCCACTTGCCGTCCATCGTGCGGTCTTTGTACCAGACGTTCCATTCATCCCAGGCTAGGTAGACGTCCTTCTTCGACCGAAGCTTTTCCTTGACGTAACGCAGCGTCGCCGACAGGACGTCAACGTGACGTTCCAGCACGACGGTTTTCGCCAGGAAACTGTCCGTGTCGTTTTCATCATTGGTCACATAATGGTGCAGCGACAGGTAATTCGTCTGATCCCAGCAGGCTTCCAGGATCGTCCGATCCCACTCAGGAAAACTGCCCATAAATGATCCGCTGGATCCACACAGAAATGTCTCGATGGAAGGGTCCATCCAGCGCATCATCTTGGCTGCCTCGCGCGCCTTTTTTGCGTAATCGTTCGCGCTCAGGTGCGCGATCTGCCAGCTGCCGTCCATCTCGTTGCCGAGGCACCAGTACTTCACTCCATACGGGTCCGCATGACCGTTCGCCTTCCGGAGGTCCGCCCACTTCGTCCCTTCCGGTGCGTTGCAATATTCAACCAGATTCGCGGCCGAGCTGATGTCGCCCGTGCCGAAGTTCAGGCCCATCATCGGCTCGGTCTTCATCTTTCGGCAAAATTGTAAAAACTCGTCCGTCCCAAACTGATTTGATTCGACACTCATCCACGCCAGGTCCCGTCGGGCGGGTCGCTTGTCTTTCGGTCCCACCCCGTCCTGCCAGTCGTACCCGCTGACGAAGTTGCCACCGGGATAACGCATGATGGTGTATCCCAACTCATCCAGCGCCGACCTCACATCTGAGCGCAAACCGTCTGCGTCGGCCAGGGGTGAATCTGGTTCATAGATCCCTTCATATATGCACCGACCGAGATGTTCGGCGAAGCCTCCGAACAACAGGGGCGAAATCGGGGAAATGGTGCGATCCGAATCAATGATCAGCCGGGCAAGTTGCGCGCTCATGGTGGAGAAGGGTACCGCCGAATTCGTTCAGAGCAATCATTTAACATTACGTACCCTTGATGCTCTTGATACCCTCAATAAACCTATGCAACCACCCCTTTCCGATGCCCTCAGTCGCCAGCTCGTGTGGTTGTTTGTGTTGGCCATCCCCATCGCATGCGTGGCGCGGACGGTGGTGTTTGAGGAAGTCTTTCGCGAAGCGCGCGAGTTCTGCCAGGATCGAAGCAAGTCCTGCCGCTCACTGCTCCAGCGAAAATTCTTCTACCTCTTCACCTGTGAGTATTGCTTCAGCCATTATGTCACCATCTTCTTCATCGCCGTGACCCGCTTTCACCTGCTGCTGGATGACTGGCGCGGCTATGTGATAGCGTTCTTCGGACTGGTCTTCGTCGCCAACGTCTACATGAACCTCTACAGCCGCCTGCGCGTGGACATCTCGCAGACCAAGGCGGTGATCAAGCGGATCGAGAAGGCCGCTGGTGCGGACGTCGATGCGTCAGTCAAAGGCGAAGGTGAATGAGGTCGACGATAGTTCTCAACAATGTTGGATGATCAGGATCTCGCGGATATGCTTTGGGTTACGCGGGGCGCAAGGCGGAAAGGTCCCCGCCAAAATGGAGCCTTCCGATGATGCAGTGGTTCAGAGATCTCGACCGCATCCTGCGCGGCGAGGCCACATAGCTTCCTGCCCTTCGATCGGGTCGCCTCGAGATACGCGCGGGTGGGCTGCTCGTTCTCATTATATTTCTCGGGATGCTCTACGGCCTGTGCATGGGATCTTTCGCAGCCATCAGTGGCCAGGCCGGTGGGTGGCGACAGATGCTGGCGGCGGTGTTTAAGGTGCCGGCACTCTTTCTGATGACGCTCGTCGTCACGTTTCCATCGCTGTACGTATTCAACGCACTGGTTGGCTCGCGATTGACTTTCGTTTCCGTCCTGCGATTGCTGGTGGCCGCGCTGGGCGTGATGCTCGCCCTGCTGTCGAGCTTTGGGACGATTGTCGCGTTCTTCAGCTTCACCACGACCAGCTATCCCTTCATGGTCCTGCTGAATGTCCTGGTGTTCGCTATCTCGGGGTTTCTTGGACTTACCTTCCTGCTGCGCACACTGCATCGACTCACCGTGGCGCAGTTTGAGCCCGAAGTCATCGTCATGACTCCACCCCCTCTGCCCGACGATTCTGATGCAACGGACCGCCTGAGTGAAATTGCCGACGTCGTCACTGTGCAGCGCACACGTCCCGATGGCGCACTCAACCCACTCGCCGGTCGCAACGTCGGGCGTGACGTCACGACCGTCTTTCGTTTCTGGATCATCGTATTCGGACTCGTCGGTGCTCAGATGAGTTGGGTGCTCCGCCCGTTTATCGGAGGCGGAAGAGAGTTCGATAAACACATTGTATTGACCTGATAATTGCAGGTCGCTCCGCGCTGGAGTCTGCCCCGATCCCCTCTATAATCCGCCCCTTCTAGAATTGGGCGATCGACTGGAACGATGCGGAGCGAGGATTATGGGATTGATCGTGCAGAAGTTTGGGGGCAGCAGCGTTGCTGACGCCGAGCGCATTCACAGCGCTGCGGGGCGGGCGATTGCTGCGCGCAAGGCGGGGAATCACGTTGTCGTCGTCGTCAGTGCGATGGGAGATACCACCGACGATCTGATCGAGCTGGCCAGGCAGGTGTGCGCGTTTGACGGCAAGGACACGACCCCACCCAAGCGCGAAATGGACCAGCTTCTCGCGACCGGCGAGCAGGTGACGATCGCGCTGATGGCCATGGCAATCTGCGCGCAGGGACACGATGCCATCAGCTTCACAGGTGGGCAGATTGGCCTGATCACCGACGCGGTTTTTTCCAAGGCGCGGATTCAGTCGATCAACAAGCAGCGCATTTTCGATCAACTCGATCTGGGCAAGATTGTCATCGTCGCCGGCTTCCAAGGCGTTACACCTGAAGGCGACTTCACGACCCTTGGACGCGGGGGGAGCAATGCGACGCTTGTGGCCATCGGCGCAGTACTGAAGGCAGACGTGTGCGAAAATTACACCGACGTTGACGGCATCTTCACGGCTGACCCGCGCCTCGTGCCCAATGCGCGGAAGATCGACCGAATCAGTTACGATGAAATGCTGGAACTTGCCGGCCTCGGCGCAAGCGTCCTGCAAACCCGTGCCGTGGAGTTCGCCAAAAAATACAACGTTCCCCTTCATGTGCGTAACAGTCAGAACAACACCGAGGGCACCTGGATCGTTGCGGAGACACCGAACATGGAACACATCGTCGTATCCGGCGCAGCTTTGAAAAAGGACCTCACGCGAGTGACTGTCAAAGCCGTCCCCGACAAGCCCGGCGTGGCTGCGAAAATCTTCGGTGACATTGCAGCGGCCAACATCGTTGTCGATGACATCATCCAGAACGTCATGGACGACCAGACCGCCAACATCAGCTTTACCGTCGAGCACGGTGACCTCGGTGACATCAAGCCCGTCGTCGACAAGCTGACGCACGAACTCGGCGGAAAGACCAATGCGATCTACCAGGCAGACCTGGCCAAGGTCAGCGTCGTGGGTGTCGGCATGCGCGTGCACACCGGTGTGGCTCAGCGGATGTTCAAAGCGCTCGCAGATGCGGGCGTGAATATCCAGAACATCACCACCAGCGAGATCAAAATCAGTTGCATCATCCGAAAAGATGACGGCAACAAGGCGCTCCAAATCGTCCACGATGCGTTTGACCTCGGCAAACGCTGATCGTCGCACGCGGTTCACCGACACCGGCGCAGCAGCCGCTCTTCGACGGGACCCACCCCATGCCCCTGTCCAGCGACATTGCCCGGGCACTTCGGCAACGACGCACGCTTCGGCGGATGCTCGTGATGATTGTCGGGATTATCCTCACGTCCATCGCCGCCGACCACGCAGGCGTTTTCGGTTATCGCGGGGACGACTGGAAGGCGTTCGACAAGCAGCGGTTCTTCGTCTCCAAAATCGTGGATGGCGACACGGTCTATATCCATTCGCTTGCGAATCCGACATCTGAGACAAAAGTCCGACTTTTAGGGATCGACGCGCCCGAGATGAGTGCGGAGGGAGGCTTGCCTGCCTACTGGGCGGAGCAGGCAACCACCTATCTGCGTGTGCGCGCGCTGCATCAATCGGTCATTGTCCGACTCGAATCCACAAAGACACGTGACAAATACGGGCGATTGCTGGCGTATCTGTATCTCTCTGAATCCGACGATCTCAATCTCGACTGCGTGCGCGATGGGCAAGCCTACGCCGATCGTCGATTCAGGCACTCGTTGCAGACACAGTTCGAACAAGCCGAAGGCGCTGCCCGCAAAGCACGCAGCGGACTTTGGAAGGATGTGCGGGACGATCAAATGCCCGAATGGCGGCGACGGTGGTTGGCGGAGTGGCAGGCAAGGAAGTCACACCCGTCGAATTAATCCCGACAACGCGAGTCGTGCGATGCAACGTGGCAGGGGCGATCCGACCATGCTTCTTTGCCGACACGGGCGGGTCGCCCATGCCACGGGTTCAACCGACTCACAGCCGTCCGGCGCCGAGGATGGGACCCTGCGACGGCGGTGCACTGTGCCTTCGGTCATTCGCTTCCTATAATCCCCGCTCTTACACGGAGGTTTGGTTTGGCTGATTCCAACGCAGGTTTTTCGGCAGGGTCGATTTATCACGGATTCAAGGCAGTGCGCGTCGTTGATCTGCCCGGCTTGCGTGCCCAGGCGCGGGAGTTTCAGCACGTCAACACTGGCGCTCGGCTGCTTCACCTGGCGACCGAGGATACCGAAAATCTTTTCAGCATCACCTTTCCTACCCCCCCGCCCGATGACACGGGTTTGCCGCATATTCTGGAACATGCGGTGCTCGGTGGATCAAAAAAGTTTTCCGTGCGCGAGCCGTTTTTTGAGATGGTGAAGATGAGCATGGCCACGTTCATCAATGCCATGACGTCGCAGGCTTTTACGGTTTATCCGATCTCGACGAACGTAAAAAAGGATTTCTTTAATCTGGCTGAGGTGTATGTCGATGCGGTCTATTTTCCGGAACTGACTGAGGCAACCTTTCGACGCGAAGGGCATCACCTCACGCTCGAAGACAACAACGATCTGACCAGTGCCCTAAAGGTCAGCGGAATTGTTTACAACGAGATGAAGGGCGCCTATTCCAGCCCAGAATCGCTCATGTACGAACTGGCCAGCCGCGGGCTCTATCCCGACACATTGCTCGGGCGCGATTCAGGGGGCGATCCGGATGTCATTCCCGATTTGACGTACGAGCAGTTCAAAGACTTTCACAGACGGCTTTATCATCCGAGCAATTCGCTGATTCTAATCTACGGGGATATTCCGACGAATGATCATTTGGCGTTTCTGGCTCCGACGCTCGATCGCTTCGAAGCAACCCCCGCACAGATTGCCACGCCGCACCAGCCGCGCTGGAAGACGCCGCGCACGGTGCATAAGACGTATCCCATCGGTCCGACCGAGGACGAGTCGGCCCGCACGTTTATCACCATCAACTGGCTGATCGGTAGCGCCCTCGACCCCGCCGAGGTAACCGCCTGGTCGGTCCTCGAGCGTATTCTGCTTGGCAACGAAGCGGCACCGCTCAAGAAGGCGATCATCGACTCAAAGCTCGGCGCAGACGTGTTTTTTGCCGGGATGTTCGGGGCCGCGTACGAGTTTGAGTTTCACGTGGGAATCAAGGGGACTGAAGTATCGTCCGTCGAAGCATTTGAAGCGCTCATCCGCAAGACGCTCGATACGCTCTCGCGCGAAACGTTTGAAACGGACCGGGTCGAATCGGCTTTCCAGCAACTGGCGTATTCGACGCTCGAAGTATCCTCGCAATATCCAATGCGACTTCTCGGGTTGGTGAACGACGCGTGGCCATTCGGGCAGGACCCGTTGACATTCCTGACGCAGCGCGAGGACCTGGACGCCTGCCGTCAGCGCTGGTTGTCTGACCCGGCCATGTTTAATCGGCTGATCACGGAACGCATTTTGGACAACGCGCACCGGTCGACGGTCGTGCTTTCGCCAAGTCGTACCCTGCAGGACGAGAATGACCGCGCGTTTGCGCAGAAGATGGCTGAGCGACGGGCTCGTTTCAGTACGGCAGAAATCCACAAGATCGCGCGCGATGCGGCAGAATTGCAGGCGTCGCAGGGCATCCCCAACACGCCTGAGCAGCTCGCCCGGCTTCCGCAATTGCGGGCGAGCGATCTACCCAAGGCACCCCGACATATCCCGACGACACGCCTGCGATCTCTCGGGTTCAACCTCCTTCGCAACGATGTGTTTTCCAATGGCGTGAATTATCTGGAGATCGATATCGACCTGGCCGGCCTGCGTCCCGAACTCTACGCTGACCTCCCCCGGTTTACCGAAGCTGTCAACAAGATGGGGGTGGTCGGACAGAGCTATGCCCAACTGGCCGAGCGACGGGCCGCGTGCACGGGCGGGCTGTCGTGCGGCGTCCACGTCACGCGACATGCGAGCGACCCCGGCCAGTCGCTTCGTCGAGTGCGCTTTGGACTGAAAACCCTCGACGGACAAATCGACCCGGCCTTAAAGCTTCTTGAAGACGTGATTTTTTCGGTCGACCCGCGCGACAAACCTCGCCTTGCCGACGTGCTTCAGCAGACACGCGCCGCCTACCGCACGTCGCTCGTCAACGATGGCTCCAGCACCGCCCGCAGGCAGGCGGCACGCGGGCACTCGCGCGAGGCGGCCATCGAGCATCTCTTCACAAGTCCCGACGCGCTGCGACGTATCGAAGCATTAGTGAATGGGCTCGACAATGAGGCCGATCGCCTCATCCACAGCATCGAACAGATTCGCGATCATCTCCAGAATCGCCGGCGATGGACAATCAGCTTTACAGGGTCGGACAACGCTTTCAAATCGGTCGAGCGATCGCTGGAAACATGGGCTAGTCGGATTTCCGATGCGGCCTACGCTGACCTGCCGTTTGCATTTGTCCCTTCGGCACCGGTGCTGCGCGAGGCATTGGCGGGGCCGATGAAGGTTGCTCACTGTGCCAAGGTAATGCCCGCGCCGCATTTGTCGGAGGCAGGGGTGCCGCTGTTCTCGCTGGGCGTATATCTCGCGCGGTTTGATCTGCTGTTGCCCGAGATTCGATTCAAGGGCAATGCCTACGGTGCGAACGCTGGTTTCGACGACGGGGCCGGCGTGTTCGTGCTGAGTAGTTTCCGAGATCCCAACATTGTCGAAACGCTCGACGTATTTGACCGCATGGGCGACTGGATTGACGCGGCTCACTGGTCGCAAATTGACATCGATCGCGCGATCATCGGAAGTGCCAAGGGTGTCGAACGCCCCATCCGGCCCGGCGAGGCCACGTCGCTCGCACTCAGCCGACATATCCGGGGAGACACTGACGCGTTTCGCGAACGTCGCTATGAAACCGCATTGTCAGGTACGCCAGGGTCGGTGAAGGAGGCGATGCAGAACGTATTTGCCCGATACGAAAACAGGGCAACGGTGTGCGTGGTTTCAAGTCGCGAGAAGCTCGACCAAGCCAACGCCCGCCTCGGCGAGCGTGCCTTGCCGGTCGCGGACATCCTGCCATAAATGCGGGTCGATGGGATCGTGTAAGAGCAGACTTGTCTGAAAAACGTTCCGGGAAGAACTTCGCCGTGGGGCTTGCCCCGCGCTTTCCTCGCGAAAGCGCGGGGCAAGCCCCACGGCGAAACCTGTTAAAGCGAAGTATATAGGCAGAACCCAAGCCTACCCAAGTCGGACGATGACACGCTGCAACTACATCCGGCGCGGCTTCCCTGCATCACTTTCCCGCGACGATGAGCTTCTTCACCTGCTCGGGAGGCAGATTCAGCGCGCCATATGCCTCGGCGGCGGCGGAGCGGACCTCGACGTTGGGCTCGTCGGTGACTGTTGTCAGAAGCGTGGTCACCTGATCGGCCGTCAGCTGGTTGCCGGTGAAACGCGCGTTGGTCGAGAGCCCTTTATAGAGGCTGATACGCACCTCCGGAGCCAAGTCGACAACGCTGGCACGTGTCAGGAGTGCTGTCTGTGCCTCGGGAACGTTCAGATATCCCAGCACGCCCGCGACGGCGCGAGTGACTTCCGGTCGGGCATCTTCAAGCGCAGCCAGCAGGGTCTGCTTGGCTGCTGTCAAATCCAACACCTGACCTCGGCCCATCGCCAGCTTTGTCAGCAGATCGGACGATCGCAACGCCATGGTTTCTGCCTGCTTTTCGTCAATCGCCAACGACCCACCTTTGGTGCGGGCCGCTTCGATTACGGTTTGGAGGCCTGCAGGCTCAGTTACCTGCGTGACGGTGATGGATCGATCAACGGCTGCATCCTTGGCATAAGGTGATGCAGGCGACGGGGTGATGATCACCTTTGCTGCGCCCGCCAGCCGTGGGGAGGTGGCCATCGTATTGACCAGCTTGGTCAGCTCAGCGCCACCCAGCGCTTCAGAGGTGAGCACCACGTCGACAGCAGGCAGTGTGCCCGCCTGTGCGAGCGCAGCCTCGGCGGAGGCACCGCCGACCGCGCCGTAGCCAGCCTGTTTGAGTCCATCAACCATCGCATTCACCGCGTCGGTAGACGGCAGGACGACCAGCACGTTGGTCTTTCCGACCTGCGTGATCGCCTCGGCCAAAAGTGGAACGACCTGCTCCTGTCCGGCGAAAGGCTTGTCGGGCAAGGCCGACCCCAGCGCGTAGGCAGCTTCAAACCGAACCTGACGATCTCGCGAGCTCATCGCCTGCACGAGCGGGTTATCCGCGCTGGTGGACAGGTTGGCCGGCCCGACGATTGCCTGCAGTGACCTGATCACGCCCAAAGCGACTGAGGCGTTGTCGTCACGCAGCGCGCGGGTGAGAGCGAGGTCCAGATACTTCGCGCCGGCTTCAACGCCGTAGTAATGCGCCGAACCGGCACCCTCGGCCTTGGACTCATCGGTACCGCCGGCGGGAAGCTCGGCTTCCTTCTTGTAATTTGCGCTGAGCCACAACGCGATGGCGTCGGTATTGGAGGGATCCAACTGCAAGGTCTTCTCGGCAGCACGCAGCGCCTGCACTTCGTTGAAGATTTGCGGGGAGACACTTTTGCGGACCAGATGCTTGTTGTCGTCCCAGTCCCAGACGGTAGCAAGCGGCTGACGCGTGTCGGCAATCAACGCGGACTTGTCATAATAAAACGCTTCGGCCAGGGTGTAGAACTCGGTAGCGGGATTCACGCCTGCCGACCCACCCATCCGCACCAGCGCAGCACCCGCGGCCTGGTTGACGGTCGATGGGACATCCTTGCTCTGCTCAAGGATCGCAAGGAACGGGATGGATTCGCGGTATTCGATGTCGGCCAGCACGCCGAGCAGCGGGATCAGCACGTCCCAGTCTTTCATTTGGGTAGCAACGAGAAGCGGGTTGAGCGCCTCCTTGCCAAGCGACGTGAGCGCGCGACGGATGGCTGCGTGCTCGGATCGACGGGCGGGGTCGAGCAACGCATCGACCATCATGGCAACGCCAGCTTCGCCACTGTTGCGAAGCCGACCCTTGGACAATTCAAACGCCCGTGCTCCGCGACTGAGCCCGGCGATATTTTCACCGATGTACTTCGGATCGTTGATGCGTTCGAGCCGACCCTTATTCAATATTGCGACGATCTGGTTAACGGGGTCCTTCAGGGCATCCACACCCTGCCAGCGCAGAAGCCAGTCGTCCAGCGAGTCCTTGCGCTCGGCACTGACGGCTTCAAATGCTTCCAGCACAGCCAAGGGGTTTTCAGATTTGGCGATGACCTTACCGGCATTGTTGATGGCCAGGTCATAGCGCGCGGTCTTGGCGTAATGCCAGAAGTCTTCGACGGATTGCTTGAGCGGAGAATCGGTCGCGTCGGCTGCCGAGGCGTCAGCTGCGGGAGCTTCGGCTGCCGGGGCTTCGGTGGTGGCTTTTTCAGGTGCCGCTTTCGAAGGGGCAGCTTCGTCCGCAGCCGGTGCGCCCTCGGTCTCGGCGGGCGCGCCTTCAGGCTGCATGTCCTCGGCGAACATCCAGGAAGAATAGGAGAGCGGCGAGATCAGAGCCGCCGACAAAAGAACCGCGGGCAGGAGCCTGGGCAGTCGCATCATGGTGCGTATCCTCCAAGGTGATATTGAACATCCATCCGCTCGGGTGAAAAAAGAGTGATAGACTCTCCGCATCCGACGAACGTCCGTTGATCGTAAACACAGGCAGCGTATGGGTCAAGAAAAGATTGAACCGTTGACAGCTGACGCGCCTGTCCGGATTGGGTTAGCTCCGCCGTTATCTCCCCGCGACGGGCACAGCCAGACGTTGCCCGGCCCACGCGCTCTCCGACAGCTGCTTCTACTGCAAGCGTCTGCAAAAGCACTCGCGACGGTCGATCGGGACGCTAATTAGTCGATCCTGATTTCCTTCTTCTTATTCAACTGCTCGTCCAGCATCCTTACGACCAATGGCTTCCCCATTGTCTTAGCTACCTCCTGGCCGATCGTGGTGAACGCACTAACAATCTCAGCGTCGTCCCATCCGTTCTTGACGACGAAACTAACTTCTGTCACGGCGTTGGATTCTTTATGAAGCAGCACGTCCTTCTCGCTGGTATTGTCGAAGAAGCCGATGGTTTTCAGCAACTCCCCCAGTGACTTGGCTTCTGATTCCGTAGCCGATCCGGAATAGTTCACTGACTCCTTTGACGTGATCTCCAACTTGGTACCCATCTTCGCGCGATGCCCCAAAAAGCTGGCGATCATCGCAACCAGAACCACCACGCTCACCACACGCATTGTGACCTTTAGCCATCGCGGCGTTGGTTTTTTCGTGACAGGAACCGGTGCGCTCGAATTGTTTGTGCTTTCCATGCGGTACACGATATCAGGAATGTCCCGGAGTTTCTGACGCTTTTCCCTATGAGGCTTCACCCGGGAAGTCCCAAGGTGATAGCCTGGGTCAAAGAAGTCGAATGTGCGGGATTGCCTGTTCTCCCGACTGCCCCGTGCGGTGATGAAACGATCCAGGATGTTCTCCCATTGCCCATCGACGAAAATTGCGATACGACAGCCACCTGGTTCGCCGCCCCGTGAACGCTGATGAATGTGGAGCGCGACAATTCACTTACGCTTCTGGAGATGCTCATGGACATCACGTCTCTCCGTAAAAACCTTGCCGCCATCGGTCAGGAATCTGCACTCCGGTTTTACGATCAACTGTCGGTCGACTCGCAACGGATGCTGCGCGATCAGTTGTTGGCGCTGGACCTGGAAGCGATCAACGAACTTGTAGAGACACAGGTGAAAGTCAAAGCTGCGATCGCGCTTCCGACAGACATCAAGCCTGCCGATGCATTTCCACATGTGCCGGACTCGTCTCACCGACAATTGTATCTCGATGCGGAAAAGCAGGGGCATGCGTTGTTGCGCGCCGGGAAGATCGGAGCATTTCTGGTGGCAGGCGGGCAGGGCACGCGATTGGGATACGACGGGCCCAAGGGTGAGTATCCCGTCACGCCGATCAAAAACAAGCCTCTTTTTCAGGTATTTTCCGAGCAGCTGACCGCCTGGTCCGCACATGCGGGGCGCACCATCCCGTGGTACATCATGACCTCAGAGGTCAACGACGCTGCCACACGCGCGTACTTCGCGAAGAACAAATCGTTTGGCTACCCAGAGGCCGACATCTTCTTCTTCCAGCAGGGGATGATGCCCGCGTTCAGCATGACCGGCGAGTTGCTGCTGGGTGACAAGGATTCACTCGCGCTGAGTCCGGATGGACATGGCGGGTCGTTGCGGGCACTGGAAAAAAGCGGCGCACTTGCAGACATGAAGCGGCGAGGCGTCGAACATCTGTCGTATTTTCAGGTCGACAATCCAATCGTCCACACGATCGATCCGCTGTTTCTGGGGCTGCATGATCTCACCGGTTCGGAGATGAGCAGCAAGACAGTCGCCAAGGCCAACGCACTGGAAAAGGTCGGGAACTTCTGCATCGGCGACGGCGCGCTGCAGGTGATCGAGTACTCCGATCTCCCACAGGACTTAGCGTTACAGACGAATGCGGACGGGAGTCTGAAGTTCAACGCAGGCTCGATTGCGATTCACGCCCTGCGCGTCTCGTTTGTCGAAAGATTGAACGCAGGCGGGCGATTGAAGTTGCCCTGGCATCGGGCGGAGAAAAAGGTGCCGTTCATGGATGCATCAGGAAATCTGGTGAAGCCCGATAAACCTAACGCCGTCAAGTTGGAGCAGTTCGTGTTTGATGCGATCCCACTGGCGAAGAATGCAATCGTCTACACCACGGAGCGCGGCGAGGAGTTCAGCCCGGTCAAGAACGCCGAAGGCGTAGACAGCCCCGCCACCTGCCGCCGAGACCAAATCCGACGGGCCGCAAACTGGTTGCGACAAGCCGGAGTGGAAATCCCGATGAAGGATGGCGAGCCCGATTGCAAGCTGGAAATCTCCCCCCTCTTCGCCCGCGACGCGACCACGCTCAGTAACAAGCGTCTTCCCCCCATCCGCGCGGGCGAGCCGATCTATATGGAATGACTTTTCCATCAGAGATCAGACTTAGGACGGTTCAGCCTCCGACGGACTCGTGTTTTGTTGAGGAGAAACACGAGTGCATCTGATCAAGTTCTGAGTTCATCGGTGTTCATCGGTGGTTCATTCGCCGAGTCGATTGAAATTCGATTCACCCGCGTTACAGTCGTTAGACGAAAAGATGCTCATGGATGGGCATCAGTCGGCACTTCAGACATATCAGCACGGATGGGCCATGCAACTCCACGATTTGCTTCGTCGGTTTGATCCTGCCTCCAACCTGAACGGGGTCGCGAATCCGTTACTATCCGGGATCGCTGACGATTCTCGCACTGTTCAGCCCGGCGGTCTTTTTGTTGCGCGGATGGGGACGAAAACGGACGGGGCTACCTTCGTCGCGCAGGCGGTTCAGAACGGGGCGGCGGCGGTGGTGTCGGCATCGGCGTTGCCCGGCATGGGCGTGCCGGTCATCGTCATTCCGGATATCGGAGAGCGACTCTCCGCGCTGGCCAACGCGTTTTACGATTCGCCATCCGGCGCCCTTCGCGTGCTGGGTATCACGGGGACAAACGGCAAGACTACGTCGGCCTATCTCGTGCGACATATCCTCAGCAACGTGGGAAAAAAGTGCGGCATGATCGGCACGGTGGAAATCGACGACGGCCAGACACGTCGTGAATCGGATCTCACCACGCCCGGAGCGCTGGCGACGATCCAACTACTGGCCAGCATGCGTAAAAATAAATGTGTCGCGGCCGTCATGGAAACGTCGAGCCACGCACTCGACCAAGGCCGTGTGGCCGGCGTGAGCTTCGCGGGCGCTGCGTTTACCAATCTCACGGGCGATCATCTGGATTATCACCGGACAATGGACGCCTATGCCGACGCCAAGGCAAAGCTTTTTGAGAGCCTGGAAGAGTCGTCCGTCGCGGTCGTGAATCGTGCCGATGCTTGGTCATCACGCATGACACGGGGCTGTCGCGCAAAGGTCGTGACGTTCGGCTTCACTGCCGACGCAGATTATCGGGCCGCCGACGTGGCGGTCACATCGCACGGATCAAACTTTGTACTTCACACGCCCGACGGTGAGGCGGAGGTGCGCATAGGGCTTATTGGCCGGCACAATGTCGAGAACGCATTGACGGCGGCTGCGCTGGTGGGCGAGGCGATGGGACTCTCCGTACATCAAATTGCCCAAGCGCTGGCCGATGCGAACGGCGCGCCCGGGAGATTGCAACAGGTGCGTGCCGGGCAGGCGTTTGCGGTTCTGGTGGACTATGCGCATACCGACGATGCCCTGAAAAATGTGCTGACGGCCTTGCGACCCCTCACACGCGGCAAGCTGCGCGTGCTGTTCGGCTGTGGCGGAGATCGTGACCGCACGAAACGCCCCCGCATGGCGGCGACGGCGCAGGCGCTGGCCGATGTTGTGTACATCACCAGCGACAACCCGCGTAAGGAACAGCCGATGGACATCATCGAAGAGATTCGCGCAGGAATCACCCGCGATGCAGATGAGGTGCATGTCGAGCCGGATCGGCGACGAGCGATCGATCGAATCATTCAGGAGGCGGGCGAGAATGACGTGGTCCTCCTGGCGGGGAAAGGTCACGAAAATTATCAGATCGTCGGGACTACGAAGCATCACTTTGACGATGTGGAAGAAGCGACCCGCGCAGTTGGCGACGCGCTTGCAGGCGTCTGAGTCTGATAAACCAGGAGGAGAAGATAACGTCTGCTGACTTAAATCTTTACTGATCAATCTTAAATCATCTCTATCGCAAGCTTCGACGGAGCGGGTTAATTGATGAAAGATGATTGAAGAATGAATATTGATGATTGGCTTTGTAGCCTGAAACTCCTCGTTCCTTAGCGATCAAAAACCATTGAAACCCCTGACTCTCCAACAAGTTCGACAAGCCACTGGCGGCCGGCCACTCTCGCGCCTGCCTGTCGACGCGCCTGCGATCACGTCAGTCACGCAGGACACGCGCACGATCGAACCCTCGGCACTTTTTGTGGCGTTGATAGGTGACAACGACAACGGACATCGGTTTCTCCCTGTGGCTGCCGGCAAAGGGGCGCTCGGAGCGCTGGTGTCTGAGGTTCCCGAAGCGTCGATGCCGAACCTGCATTTGATCCTCGTACCCGACACCCGTGTCGCGATGGGCAAGCTGGCAACGTATGTCCGAAAGAGCATGAGCGCCAAGGTCATCGCAGTCGGCGGATCCAACGGGAAGACGAGCACGAAGAATCTCATCGACGCTGCACTTCGCACGCGTTTGCGCGGTTCAATCTCACCGAAAAGCTTTAACAACGACATCGGGGTTCCGCTGGCCATTTTTCCTGCGGATCCTAATCAGGATTATCTCGTCCTGGAGATGGGCACGAATCATCATGGCGAGCTGAAACCGCTCAGCGACATGGCCAGGCCGGACATTGCAGTCATCACCAATATCGGTGCCGAGCATTTGGAAGGGCTGGACGATTTGATGGGCGTCCGTCGCGAGGAGGCGAGCATCATCAGCGGCCTGAATCCGCAGGGGTTGCTGGTGGTGAATGGAGATGACCGGGAGTTGCTGGCTGCGGTCGAATCCTACCCGGGCAAGCGAATCACGTTTGGATTTGAAGATCACAATGACCTGTTCGCTACGCAGGTGCGATGCACGACGGAAGGGACAACGTTTTGCTTGAATGGAAGCCAGCGAGAGGTGTTCATCCCCATGATCGGTCAACACAACGCTGCCAACGCCCTATGCGCGATCGCGGTCGCGCGACGGTTAGGCCTGAGCGAGGCCGACGCCATTGCCGGTCTTGCGTCCAGCGCGCGACCGGATTGGCGATTGCAATTGGTCAAACTCGACGATCTGACTCTGCTGAACGATGCCTACAACGCCAACCCGTCGTCGATGAAGGCTGCTCTCGATACGCTGGCGACGCTGGAATCACCTGGCCGGCGCGTGGCGATCCTGGGAGATATGAAGGAGCTCGGAAAGGCCACCGACCGATATCATCGTGAGATCGGACAGCTCGCGGGCGCAGCGGGGTTGGCGGTGCTGGTCTGCATTGGGGAGAAATCGCAGCTCATCGCAGCCGAGGCGCTACGCGTAGGGATGCCGGGGACATCGATCCACCATTTCCCCGATGCAGCGGCGGCCTCCGCGGGCGTCCCGCGCCTGCTTCGACGGGATGATCTGGTTCTGCTGAAGGCATCGCGGTCAGTGCATCTGGAACAGGTCGCCACCGCCATCGCCGAGTCGCGCGGGAAGGCGATGCGACAGGCGGGTTGACACGTTTACTAGACAGCTGAATCCCTGCTCGTCAGCGTCATTTTTCACCCATGCTTTTTCACCTTATACGATCATCACAGGGCTGGCTCGACGCCCACGACCTTGGATTTCTGCGCGTCTTTACGTTCGTCACTTTTCAGGCGACTGTCTCGGTCCTCATGAGCTTTTTGATCGTCCTCTGCATGGGCCCGCGCATCATCCGATGGTTGCGTTCGCAGAAGATCGGGGACCTTGCGCAGTTCGATGAAAAAGGCATGGACGAGTTGATGAAGAACAAGGTCAACACCCCCACCATGGGCGGAATCCTCATCATCTTTGCAATTGCGTTTACGACTCTACTGCTGGCCGATCTCACCAATTTCTACGTGCAGATGGCGCTGGTGTGCTTGATCTGGCTTGGTGCCGTCGGGGCTGCGGATGACTGGCTCAAACTGACCGCCAAGCGTCGTGAAGAACTCAGCGGAAAACCGGTGCGTCGTGAGGGATTGACCGAATTGGAAAAGTTGCTGTTCCAGATCGGCCTGGGCGTCGTGCTCAGTTTCTTCACCTATCAATATGGCCGCGAGCTCATGCCAAATACGTCGTTCTATGTTCCATTTTTTAAGAACGTCGCGATCCCGCTTGCGCCCTGGGCGTTTGTGATCATCGGTACGCTGATGCTGACCTTCCAGAGCAACGCGGTAAACCTCACCGACGGTTTGGACGGGCTGGCAGCCGGTTGCAGCGCAATCGTATCCGTCTCGCTGCTGCTGCTCGCATTGATCATCGGCGCGATGCATCCGACCAGCGCCGACACGACGCTCAATCAGCTGTTTGTTCCGTATATCAAGGGCAGCGACCAGATGGCCGTGCTTGCTGGCGCGATGACCGGCGCGTGCCTCGGATTTTTGTGGTGGAACTGCAACCCCGCCGCCGTCTTTATGGGAGACACCGGGTCGCTGGCGCTGGGCGGATTGATGGGGTACATCGCGATCGTCATCCGTCAGGAAATTATGCTGTTCATGATCGGCGGGGTGTTCGTCGTCGAGATTTTCTCGTCGTTTATCCAGCGATACTATTTCAAGTACACCCGCATCCGCACCGGCACCGGCCGTCGCATATTTCTGATGGCCCCGATCCATCACCACTTCCAGAAAAAAGGTTGGACAGAGACACAGGTTGTCACCCGCTTCTGGCTCATCGGTGCCATGCTCGCCGCAATGGGCTTGGCGACGCTGAAGCTGCGGTAGACGCGCCAAAGCCTGATTAATTAAGCTCGGTGCCTGCTGCAGATCCTTACCACGTAATTGTATTGGGCGCGTCTATCCGCCGGTTCTGCGCTTCACCAGTCTTGGTATCTCTGCCTAAGTCCGTTTGCCGGACGAGTTCCGCGTCGTCCCTATCGATGCATCCCGCTGACGTTGAAACATTTCTTACCAGTAGTTCTCGATCCCTAAAAACTCGCCCGCCGGCCGGACCCCTCTCCTGGGCTGATAGCTGACCTGAAAACGTCGGTGTCATGACAAACAGTAGCCTGTTCGAAACTATGGCTAAGTTCGCATATGTCGGACTATATCACTAATCTGAATAGTCGTTATTGCGGGGACGTCAGCGGGGTGGCAAGTCTTAGGCCGGGGAATTTCATGTCTAAAACAGCTGATCGGATGGAATTCAATTGTCTCTCCTGCGGTCGACTCGTCGTAGCACGGGTTGATCAAGGGGGAAGAACGTTTAGTTGCCCACATTGCAAAAATGAAGTCAGCGTTCCGCGGTTGACAGTGATGCGTAACGCTCCGCGTAGTCCATTGGGAGAGATACCTGTCGGCTCTGACGTTCCAGTCAATGGTCACACAATCACGACCCTCCCCGTTAAACGCAGCTGGTTCAAAATCCCAACCTCCATCCAAGAGCTCACACTGAAATTGCTGGCTGGCTGGGGAGTGACCGGCGTGATACTCGGCATTCTCAGCTTGTTCTCCACGCTGTTGTACTATCTTTCGATGCTCACGTTTGTCGCAGCCACACTTGCCGTGGCCTATGAAGTTTATTATCTGATGCGAGCGCGGCAAAAAGTGTTGGTGGAAAAGGACATTGCGATTTTTGGCGGTTTTATAAGGCTGATCGCTTGGGATCCGGTCGAGGGTGTCCTGTTCCTCGAAAATAAAACCATGGGGTTCTTCGATGACGACCTGCATGATGGCCACGGTGGCATACGGCTCATCTATCCTGTCAATGGTGATGAACTAGCGTTGCGCGTTCGACTGGAAGTTCAAACGCTACAGTTCTTCGACAAGGACGTTCTGACGCGTGAGTACCTTCCCGTTACCGTGCAGGGCACCTGCAAGTGGCGCATTGTCGATATCCGAAAGTTCTACCTGCTGCTAAGTCGGGAGTTGAGGGTCACGTCGGATCACAAAAATCCACAGGGCGTTGGTACGACTTCAGCTGGACTTCCGACGGCACACGTTGAGGGTGAGCAAAGGCTTGAGATATCCGTCCAAGAGAAAGTGAATCTGGCTATCAAGTGGCTTCAAGTCTTGGCCGGAGAGCAGACGAGGGCAGTCGTCTCTCGAATCAGCTCAGGTTTGCTTGTCGCTGACCGGTTGTCGGTCGAAATGCCTGAAATCAAGGCGGCTGTGTCGCGCGACCGTTCGATGCTGGCAGCGTTAGCAGCGGAGTTGCCACCGACTTCCGACGGTGAATGGACAGGCGCAGCGGACGGCCTCGCGCGGTCCATTCATGACACGCTCAAGAAGCGCGCGTTGGCGTATGGCATCGATATTGAAGACGTTTCACTCCAGGAAATTCGACTCCCCGACGCTATTGTCGAAGCGTGTGCTCAGGCAGCGCAGACAGCGTATCTCCCACTTATGGCACAGCGCAAGGCAGCGGCCGACGTGGCTGTTCACCGGGCGAATCTGTCGACAGATGTAGAGCTGATGGGGAAGGAAGCGGTAGCGATGCGCGAAGTTGCCAAGGTGGCGCCGAGCTTCACACTCGTCGATTTCCTCAGCCAGTTTATGAGCAAAGGCCTGAATGCCCAAGCAGCGTCAGCGCTCGCACAAAACACCGCCACCGTTGCGGTCGCGAATCAGCTGTCCCCAAGCGGGAACAATATGTTGGGGATCGCGCTCGCCCCTGCATCGGGCACGGTGCCACCGAACTAACATTTCTCAAACCCTCAACGACTGAAATCATTTCTTCTCGAAATCGAATAAGGATAAAATATGCAATACAAAGTGATCCCCTTCGTCGCGACTGTACAGAACAGCCAAGGCTCAGAGGCCGCGGCGTCCCAGCTGCAGATTTTGATTGAGCAGATGTCCGGCAAGGGATGGGAATATGTGCGACTTGAGAGCATCGAAACATTTGTCGCCGGCAGCAACGGTTGCTTCGGCATCGGCGCGAGCCCCGGTGGCATGACGAGCTTTTCCATGGCCGTGTTCAAGCAACCATGAAATTATTGTTGATCATTCCGATATTGCTGTATCGAGTGCTCATTCCTCCTCGGTATCGGCGACACTGCTTGTTTCGCCAGTCTTGCTCGTTGTTTGTGTTGGAGTCGGCAAAGCACGGCGGCCTAAGAAGCGGAATACGGGCCCTGAAAGTTCGCATCCGTCAGTGCCGCGGGGGCTACCAGCTGGCGGGCACCGAAGATGGGAAGTTGATCTTCATTGCCTGCGACGGAGCCGTCATTGATCAAGCATTGTTAGCGCCAAACTTTGTCGCTGGGATTAATCAATCGATGTGCGACGCAGCTAGGAATCTCAGCAGCGTAAGTGATCGCGCGCTGGTTTCGGAAACTTTCGATGCTCGTTCGGTGGCGCGTTTTGCAGACCTCTAGCAGCCGACGGGCATTGCTGGAGAGACAAACTTTCATGTGTAAGCACGGCCTCGCGAGAGATCACGCGATTAAGGTGGCCGCCCGATAGCAGCCCATGGGCGGAATGTTTTCCGTCGTCCTCGACTATTTTCCTCATTCGACTACGCGCCTCATCCCCCGTCACACTTTTGCGATTTTTTCCCACTTGCCGCTTGCGACACTTTTGAACGCGCCATCGAGATACGCTTGCACTTGCGCACCGCGAAAGACGTCGGGCTGGTCCTGCTTGCCGGTTTTGATCGCCTTGATGAAGCGTTCCCAGTTGCTGGGCGTGGGCTTAAGCGTCAGCGTCGTCCACTTTCCGGTGATACGGTCCTCGCCGAGGCAGGTCTCCAGTTCGTCGTAGCTTTTGTCCAGATCCAAACGAACCGCGCCGTGCGTGCCGTTCGCTTCGAAGCGCAGGTGATTGCCATGACCGGTCGCCCAGCGGGTTGCCTGCACGACACCAATCGCACCGCCAGGGAATTCCAGTTCCATGACAGCCGAGTCGTTGGCGTCCAAAGGAACGCCTTCGTATTTTGTCACTTCCTCACCCTTTTTCGTGATCTTTGGGAGCGCGGTCATCGTCGCGCGAATGCGTGTGGGCTCGCCGGTGATGGCCGTCGTCAGGTCCAGGATATGACACCCGATGTCCGCAAGCGCCCCACCGCTTCCTGCCGACGTTTGCAATCGCCACGCGCCCATGCCTTCCCATCCGCCCCACATCCCGTTGAGCCAGCTTTGCAGGTATGAGCTACTGACGTGACGCAGCTTCCCGATCTTCCCGCTACGGATGATCTCCGCAGCTTTGTAGATCGCTGACGACTTGCGATAGCTGAAGTTGACCATGTGGATGACGCCCTTGCCGGAAGCCTTTTTCGCGGCGGCAGCGACCTTGCGGGCCTCTTCCAGGGTCACCGTCAAGGGCTTCTCACACAGCAGGTGTTTGCCGGCCTTCAAAATCTCCAGGCTCGGCTGGAAGTGAAATCGGTCGGGCGTGACGACGCTCACCGCGTCCACGTGCTGCAAAAGATCATGAATATCCTTCGCGACATGCGTGAGGCCATGCTTGGCCGCAAACTCCGCAGCCTTGCCGGGCACCACATCCAGACAACTGACCAGCTGCGTCCCGGCAATCTTCTTGTAATGCTCCGCATGCGCATTGGCCATCCCGCCCGTACCGACGATACCGATTCTGATCTTCGCCACGTTGATTCTCCGATGAGGATAAAAGTCGCTACCCGAAACCGCTGCCCCGCATACATACCGCTGCGCGTCGTGTATGGGAAGTTTTTGCAGGCGGTGCAATCTTCAAGCGTACTGCTCAGACGTCCGATAATGGATATGACTATGCTCGACGCTTCCATCTATCGCCTGCGCCTGCACCACGTACTGGCCATCTGCAGTATGTCGCTGCTCCTCCTGGGCGTACTGATGGTGCAATCGGCAGCGATGACCGTCTCCAGCGACCTTGGCTGGCAATGGTCCGAACGCGGCGCGCGTCACCTGGTCTATGCGATGGTCGCAATCCTCGCGTTCTTCGCGGTCGGTCATCTGGATATTTCGGTATTGCAACGTCGCGGCGCGACGCTCGCGCGTACGCCGATCGTCTGGCTGGCGGGGTGCGCAGCGTTTCTCTGCGTGATCGTGCTGGTTCCGCATGTTGGGATCGAAGTCAACGGTGCCCGACGCTGGCTGCCGCTCGGCTTCGTGCAGGTGCAGCCGTCGGACCTGGCCAAGTGGGCGGTCGTGCTGCTGGTCGCGTGGTGTTTTACACATCGACCGGTCGATACCGACCGCATTGCGGGCTTTCTGATGACACTCGTCCCCATCGGTGCCTTCTGCCTGTTGATCGTGATCCAGGACTTCGGGACGGCGGCGCTGGTGGGCGTGGTCGCGCTGATGATGCTCCTGGTCGCGCGCGTGAAATGGTGGCACCTGGCCATCATCGTCCCACCCGCCCTCATCGCAGCGGTTTGGTTTATCGCGCACAAGCAGTATCGCATCAAGCGACTGATGGCGTTCACCGATCCGTGGGCGTCTCCACAGGGGGATGGCTATCACATGATCCAAAGCCTCTTAAGTTTTTCGACCGGCGGAATCTTTGGTCGCGGGCTGGGGAACGGGATACAAAAGCTGGGATATCTTCCCGAAGATACGACGGACTTCATCTTCTCGGTCATCTGTGAAGAGCTTGGGATTTTCGGTGCGCTCCTGACCGTGCTGCTGTACGTCGGGATCGCGTATGTCGCCTATCGTGCGATGCAGATGATGAAGCACGACCCATTCGCCAGGTTGATGGCCTTCGGCCTGGGCGCGATGGTCAGCGTGCAGGCCTCCATCAACATCGCCGTCGCCACCGTGAGCGTACCCACCAAAGGTCTGTCGCTCCCCCTCATTAGCGCAGGTGGCAGCGGATTGATCATCACGTGTGCTGCGTTGGGTCTCCTCTACAACGTTGCCAGGCAAGCCGAAGCGATCGCGTTGGAGGAATCTCTGCTCGTCCTGGACGATATGGAAATCCCCGAAGCCCCGACGTGGCGGCGGGCGGCATAAAGGCGTTCTAACCACAGATAAACTCAGATGAACACCGATGTGCGACTTTGAAAGTCTTGGAGGGGCGCTCAGTCAGAAGCATTTTCCTCGTTCGTGTCATTCGTGACCATTGGTGGTAGCCCTTCCATTGAAAACGCTGCGACGTAGACTTTTCCTTCATGGCCGCTGACCTTCACCCAACCATTCTCCTCGCCGGCGGCGGAACGGGAGGACACCTTTACCCGGGCATCTCGGTCGCGGAGTCACTGCGCGGGTTGCTGCCTCAGTGTCGGCCGTTGTTTCTTTGTACTGAGCGGGCGATTGACACCACCATTCTCAAGCCGACCGGCTTTGACTTTATCACCCAGCCAATTGTCCCGATGCAGGCGAATATCAGCGGACTATTGCGGTTCTGGAAGGGACTCCGCGAGACGGTTGACCTGGTCAAAGGGATCATCAAGGAACATCAACCCGTTGCCGTCCTGGGGCTGGGTGGATACGCGGCCACCATGGCGGTCAAGGTGGGGGCAAAACAGGGTGTGCCGGCAGCGATGCTGAACCCCGACGTCATCCCCGGCAAGGCCAATCGCTATCTCATGGACGTAGTGAAGGCCGTCTGCTGCCAGTTTGAGGCGACGCGCGGGCATGTTTCGTCCAGCAAGCAGGCGCGATTGAGAATGACCGGATGTCCCATTCGGGAAGACATCAAAAATCTCCCCTCGCGCACCGAAGCTGCCAGGCGGCTGACGTTAAATCCCATGCTCAAAACGCTGGTGATCACCGGCGCATCGCAGGGCGCCACCACCGTCAACGAGGCGGCGCTGGAGGTGCTGAAAACGGTCAACGTACAAGGCTGGCAGGTGCTGCATTTGTCAGGACAGGAACACGCTGCTCCCGTCCGCACCGAATATCGTGATCTTCCGCAGGTTGACGCCCAGGTGCTGGACTTCACGCCCGCCATGGCGGACGTGTGGGCGGTCGCGGATCTGGCGATCAGTCGCGCGGGCGCGAGCAGTTGCGCGGAGCTCACCGCCTGTGGCGTGCCGTCGATCCTCATGCCCTATCCATTTCATAAGGACATGCACCAGCGGGCAAATGCCAAGGTGCTGGCCGACGCGGGGGCAGCGGTGCTGATGAACGACGAGAAGGATCGCCGGGCCAACGCGTCGAAGTTGCAACCCATACTGGAGGCATTGCTGCACGACGGGAATCGTCGGGCGGTGATGTCCGAGGCCGCGCGGAAGCTCAGTCATCCTGATGCGGCTGCCAACGTCGCGCAGGTTTTGATCGAGATCATGCGACGTTGACGATAGAAGGATGTGCAGCGCATTTTCCTTCGTTGATCGGAACGTTACTATGCCCACTACCATGGATGGTCCCGCCAGCCCAACCCTCCCCGCCTCTGCTTCAATGCGTCATCCAAGTGACTCACGCTTTGCAGGTCAGCGCGTCCATTTTATTGGCGCGGGTGGCAGCGGAATGAGCGGGCTTGCCAATATCCTGATCGACTCCGGCGCAATCGTCACCGGATCGGAACCAAGGCCCAACGCGCAGACTTTCGCGCTGACGCAACGCGGGGCGCAGCTGTCGCGCGATCAGATCGGCGAGCTGCTGTCGCGCGAGGTCGACCTCGTCGTGCGCACCGCTGCCATCCCCGATACCAATCGTGAATATGTCGCAGCCAGGGCACTTGGGATCCGCGTGGTCAAATATGCGGAACTCCTTGGCCAGGTCATGCAGGAACGACTTGGGATCGCTGTCGCGGGGACGCACGGAAAAAGCACCACGACAGCGATGATTGCCTTTGCGCTGGTCGAAAACGGTTGCGATCCGAGCTTTGTTGTCGGGGGAACAGTCCCCCAATTGGGTGGCGGAAGTCGCTCGGGCATGGGCAGTTCTTTCGTGGCTGAGGCGTGCGAGTTTGACCGCAGCTTTCATAATCTGCGCCCGTCGGTGGCGATCATCACGAATATCGAAGAAGACCACCTGGACTGTTACAAAAACATCGACGAAATCATCGCCAGCTTCCGCACATTCGCTGAACTTGTGCCCGCCGACGGCTTGATCATTGCCAACGGTGAGGACCGTCGCGTGCTGGAAGCTTTGGCCGGTTTGAAGACACGCATCGAATTGACCGGACTATCCGATCGGTTCGTCTGGAGCACGCGCGAAACCGGGATCGTCGATGGATGCCACACGGGCGAGGTGTCGTATAAGGGAAAGGTCGTCGCAGCGCTGAAGTTGGGCGTGCCCGGCCGTCATAATGTATACAACGCCACCACCGCCATCGCCGCCTGTCACGCCTGCGGGGTTGCGCCACAGGACGCTGCCGACGCACTGGCGCGGTTTACCGGCGTGGATCGACGCATGACAGACGTGGGCCGGTGCAACGGCGCAATCATCATTGATGATTACGGTCATCACCCCACCGAAATCCGCGCGACGTTGCGAGCCTTGCAAGAACGCTATACGCCCGCGCGATTGTTCTGTGTGTTTCAGCCGCACCAGCACAGCCGCACGCGATTTTTGCTGGAGGACTTTGCGACCAGTTTTGCTGATGCAACAGAAGCGGTCGTCGCAGATATCTACTTCGTACGGGATTCCGAATCGGAGAAGCAGCGCGTCAGCAGCCGGGATTTGGTGACGCGCATCGAACAATCCGGCTCGCGTGCCCGGCATCTGGCAAACTTTTCGGACATCATCGCTTATCTACGCACCGAACTGCGCAGCGGGGATCTGATGGTAACGATGGGTGCCGGAAATGTCTGGGAAATTGGGGAAGAGCTCAAGGATCGCCCGAATCAGTGAGTCGCATAAGGATGGCTTGGATAATGCAGCTTCACGTCGAGAACATCTTTGCGGGCCTGGATGAGATTGTGACCGAAAACCATCCGCTGGCCCCGCACACCTGGTACAAGATCGGCGGGCCAGCGCGATGGTTTGTCCGCCCGCGGTCAGTCGAGGAGTTGCAGGAAGCGGCTCGCCGGTGCGTGGAGAACAGCATCCGGATATTTGTGCTGGGCTTGGGCGCGAATCTGCTGGTCAGCGATGCCGGCGTGGACGGGGCCGTCTTCAAACTGGATGACGAACACTGGCGACGCGTGAAGTTTGACGGGACATCGCTCGAAGTCGGCGCGGGCGCAGATATGCAACGCCTGCTCCTTCGAACCGTGCGGCAGGGCTTGGCGGGCATCGAATGCCTTGCGGGCATCCCGGGCACGGTAGGCGGGGGCGTACGCATGAACGCCGGGGGAAAGTTTGGCGATTTTGGGGCGGTGATTCAACGCGTCTCTGTCTGTGATCAGGAGGGGAATGTCTACGACCGGATGAAGGACGACCTCGTCTTTGAGTATCGCCACACCAACATCTCAGCGAAGTTCATCCTCGGTGCGACGATTGAACTCGAGGAGGACGATCCGGAGCGCATCATGAAGCGGGTCAAAGAAATCTGGATGTACAAGAAAAACTCGCAGCCATTGAACACCAAAAATTGCGGATGCATCTTCAAGAACCCGCGCGGCCTCAGTGCGGGCGCGCTTATCGACCAGGCGGGCTTGAAGGGTATGAAAGTAGGCAGCGCTGAGGTGAGCGACAAGCACGCCAATTTCATCATAGCCCACCCCGGCTGTCTGGCTGCGGATGTGATGAAGCTCGTGAAGCTGATCCGCGATAAAGTTTATGACAAAAACCAGATCCTGCTGGAGTCAGAAGTGCAGGTTTGGGAGTGAATGCGTCGGCAGGAAAGGCGTTGTATTTGCTGCCGCCTGACAACAGCCGAATCTTCATTGAAGACTGACAACTGCCGACTTATTCCAATGACCATCACAGTTTTATATGGCGGACCCAGTGCGGAGCGTGACGTTTCACTTGTCAGCGGACGCGCGGTCGCCAATGGCCTTCGTCAGGCAGGGCATGAGGTGACTGAGGTCGACATCTTGCCGTCCGATCTCTCCTCGCTTGATAGGCCGGCCGACGTGATTTTTCCGGTCTTGCACGGTCAATGGGGCGAGTCGGGCGAGCTTCAAGAGATACTGGAGGCTCGGCAGTTAAAATTTGTCGGCTCCGGATCGAAAGCCTCTCGACTGGGCATGAACAAGGTCGACACGAAAAAAGCGTGGGAAGCTGGAAGCCTCCCCACCCCGCCGTACCAGATCATCAACGACACTTCCGCGCGTCGCAGCATCCGTGTGCCTTGCGTCGTGAAGGCGTTTGACTCCGGAAGCAGCATCGACGTGTTTGTTTGTCAGACCGAAGCGGACGCCGATCAGGCAGTCGCCACGATCCTCGGCAAGCATGGGCGTGTGTTGATTGAACGTTTCATCGAAGGCCCTGAACTGACCGTTGGATTGCTGGAGGAAAAGGCGCTTGCGCCCATTCGCGTAGTCCCAAAACGTGCGTTTTTTGATTTCGAGGCCAAGTATAAAGCTAACGATACTGAACACCGTTTCGACACCGGCCTGCCCGCGCATGTGATCGACCAGTGTCGCACGCTGGCGGAAACAGCCAACACCATCGTCGGCGCTCGCGATTTGGCGCGCATCGACATCATGCTGGACGAGGCCGACAACCTTTCACCCTATCTATTGGAGATCAACACCCTGCCCGGCTTCACGCCCAAGAGCCTCCTCCCCGAGGCCGCCGCCCACGCGGGCATCTCGTTCGCGCAGCTGGTCGATGGCCTTGCCCATCGGGCTGCCGCGCGCTAGGCTTGGTGGCGGGAGCTCATCATGCCTTTGGATCTTCAATCTGAGTTTGTCCTCTCGACGGACGAAATCCACCGATTTCGGCGCGACGGATTCATCTTGATAAAGCACCTCCTGACGCCCGAGGAGATGCACATTTTTCGCCAAGCCGTCCTGCAGCAGGTCGACGCACAGGTGCGGTCCGCACGCCCCACCGCCGAGCGTGATGTGTACGGCAAGGCGTTTGTGCAGATCATGCATCTGTGGGAGAAGAATCCTCAGATCTCGCAATTGAGTTTGAGTCGTCGAATCGGTGGCTTGATCGCGCAACTCTTTGGCGTGCCGCGCGTGCGAATCTATCACGATCAGGTTCTCTTTAAGGAGCCGGCAGGCGGATACACGCCCTGGCATCAGGATTCCTATTTTATTCCGCTCGACACCGACTGGATTGTGACGATGTGGATGCCGATGGTGCCGATCACGCAGGACATGGGCACGCTGAATTTCGTCCCGGGGTCCCACACAAAGGGGATGCTGCTCGAGGAGGCCACGAGCGATCAGACCGAATCTTTTTTTGACGATTACATCACGCGCGAGAAACTTCAGACGGTGCAGATCGAAGACATGCAGCCGGGCGATGCGACGTTTCACCTGGGCTGGACAATTCACGGCGCACCTAAAAATTCCACCGACCGGATGCGAGAGGTTTTCAACGTAGTCTATTTTGCGGACGGTGCCCGGGTGATTCCGCGGACGGTGTGGCAGGCAGCGACCCGTAGCCATATGAAGAATCTTCAGCCGGGAGAAGTGGTCGATACGGATATAAACGTTCTGGTATTTCCCTGAATGTTTCGCGAAGCACGTTGTGTCAAAAAACATTCACATCGCCATAGCGTCGACGATGAGCAAGCCCGGCGACGTTGCGGGCAATCTTTCCCAGATCGAGCGCTTCGCGCAGATTGCGCAAAGCGATACCGCCGACCTTCTGTTGACGCCGGAGATGAGCGTGAGCGGATACGGCGGTTATCCCGAAGTGCTGGCGACAGCCGAGGCAGCAGGAGAGGGACCCATTCATCGCGAGCTCTTGCGCATTGCCGCGCGGACGGGCGTGGTCGTGCTGGCGGGATTCGTCAATGCGATCGGCAGCAAGCGTCATATTGCACATTACGTCGTCTGGCCCGATGGTGCGTGGCTCGTTCAGAACAAGCATCGCGCCACGCCGGGCGAAGCTCCGCTCGATCCGTTCGTCAAGCTTGGCCCCCCCTATGGCGCCGATGGATGCGGGCAGCCGTGTGATATCGCGGATGTGAATTTGCAGACATTCAAAATCCGCAACGTCACGTGCGCGCTGACGATCTGCGCGGACGGCGGCATTACGGATCGCGCGAAGTTGCTCGCGCAACAGGGCGTCGAACTCTGGTTGCTCGCTGCCGGTGCGGGAGGACGACGGGAGGATCGGGTGACGACGGCTGAGATGCTGACCCCTGCTGGCCGCGCGAAATATGGGGAGCTGCTCGAATCGGTCTACTTTCCGCGTTGGGGTGTTGTCGACTGTCTCGAAAATCGACGCGCCCATGCAGCCGTCAATATGTGCGGATTCGACGGGAAGAACCACTACCACATCAGTCACGGCTGCATCATCAGCCCGATGGGCGAAGTTCTCGTCCTTCCCGGCCAACCCAACCTTGACCGCCAGCGCCCCGCCTACCTTCACGCTGTTGTCGATGTCGCGGACTGCTTGCCACGGTGAACAGTTGCTTTGAACCGCAACGAAGTGACGACGAAACGAATGCAATGAAGTGGTTGCTTACACTATGAACGTATTGGTAGTGCATCGGTCATGTTTGTCGCTCCGTTCATCCCATTTCCCTCGCCCATTTCTCCTCGGCTTCGGGTAGACGGATGTAGGTAGGCGCTAATCTCAACACATCCGCAAAATCTCCGCGGGCCGACGCGGTAACGCCAAGTCGGGCGACCGTTGTCGCGCGGGCACGCCAGGAATCTTCTGATGACAGGTCGATCCCGGAATCTGCGGGTATGAATTGTCGATGAAACGGGATCCCTTCACCCAGCAGCACAACCGGTCGCGGTGCTCGGGCGAGCATGGCGGCCAGCGTATCGACATGCGCGGGTTCGACCTGGCTCCACACCTGATCGGGCGTCGCACGGGTATAGCGTGCTGTGAAAATCTGGTCACGTTTGGCATCAAGCACGACGATGACGTCGGCCGCTTCAGGGGGTGCATTTTCAACGAGGACCGAGAGCGTGGGGACAGCCACCACTTTCGCCCCTGTCGCCAGTGCGAAGGTCTTGGCGAAGGTGACAGCAAGCCTCAACCCCGTGAAGGAGCCGGGCCCGATGCTCAGATATATTTCGTTGATATCCCTCGCCGACCAATCACGCGCCCTGCAGAGGCGGTCGATCAGTGGGATCAACCCGGCTGCGTGCCGCAACCCGTGCGGGAATGTCGCTTCTGGCAGGATCGTGTCTCCCTCGACGAGCGCGACGGACCCGACCTGTCCTGATGTTTCGATTGCAACGGCGTGGCGCATGCGCTCCAGATCATAACGTCAATCCGAGTGCGCGGGAGACGGGATCATGGGCGTGGGGAACTAACCGATTCGCGTGTTACCAAGAATCAGCCCGGCAGCCACCATGAAGAGCGAGGCGCCCATGATGAAGAGGCGCGGTCGGCGATCGACGAATAACTGCGCAACACGACCGCCGGCCGGTTCAAGCGGCGGGAGGTCGGGCGAGGGAGGGACAGTCACCAGGAGGAACGGGGAGATTTCGTCAGCAGGCGCGTCTTTCAGATCCAGCACGCTCGACCCTTCTCGCACCATCTTCATCTGCCGTTGCGCCAGACGTTCTGCAAGGCTGGGGTCCGAGTTGAGGCGATTGAGGAAGTCGCGATTGGTCGCAACCTGCACGTCGGTTCGATCCATGTCCGCCTGCAAGCGGGCGGCATCCCAGACGAGCTGCCGGTTGCTCGCAGACTGTGGAAGAATCACACAGCAGGCAAGTAATGCCAAACCGATGCAAAGTGCAGGGATGGCCAGCGCGCCTGTGTTTCGACGAACAGGAATGGAGGCATCGCGCGTCGGACCGAGGCGCAGTTGTGAAAGATCGCTCACGCTTACCTTATCGGCTTATCGGACGCCGGGGCGTGAGCAGCGGGCGACTTTCGATGACGAGAAAACGTCTGACTCAGGTGCTCGCCGATGCTTCCGCGGTCGCGGTGGGAGACGCCTCGGACTTACGGGCCTTCAGCACGCGACCGGCGAACGCGTGCTTACGCTCGTTGCGCTTGCGACGCAGGCCAGCAGCGCGTCGGATTGTGCCCTGGGGCTTGGAATCCTCCAGAATCAGCTGCAGGATGACAATGTCGGCAGCGTCGCCAATCCGATAGTCGGCAGTCTTGGTGATACGTGTGTACCCGCCCTTACGATCGACAAACTTTGGCGCGATCTCCTTGAAGAGCTTTTGCACGACGGTCTTGTTGCCTTCGGTGATGAAATCCTGATTCTCATCGACCAGCCGACGATCGTTGAGTTCTGCTACCACGTGCCTGCGATCGGTAAGCGTGCCGCGACGCGCGAGCGTGATGAGACGCTCGGCAAGCGGTTGCACTTCCTTGGCTTTGGGCAGCGTGGTGCGGACTGCACCATGCTCAAAGAGGCTTTGGATCAGATTTCGCCGAAGCGCCAAGCGGTGCTCGGTATCACGGCTCAGCTGCCGGCCTTTTAGTCTATGACTGCTCATGTGATCCTCAGTTGTTAGCTGTCAGTTGTTAGTGCAGACAGGCAATCCCATCTGGCAACCATCAACTGTCAACTTCTCTCTATGCATTTCCCTGACCGGCTTCCGACTGCTCGACCTGACCGGCCTCATCGTCGTCCGTCTCTTCCTCGTCATCGTCTGCCATCGTCGCCGCCGACATCATGCTGGAGGCAGCGTTGAGATCCATGCCCAAGCTCAGGCCCATGTCGGCCAGCTTGCGCTTAACCTCACGCAGGCTCGTCTTCCCGAAGCTGCGCACCTTAAGCAGATCCGTATCTGTCTTCTGCACCAGGTCACGGACAATGCCGATCTTGGCTGATTCGAGGCAGTTGTTCGCCCGGACGGACAAGTCGAGTTCCTGCACGGTCATGTTCAACTTTTGCTGCAGATCAGGATCGATCATCGCCTTGTTGGCGTCACGCAAAGCAGTCAGCGCGTCTTCGTTGGCGGTGTCGGAACCGAGCTCGAAATACTGTACAAACGGGTTGAGATGCTTGCGGAGAATCTTACTGGCTTCAACGAGCGCCATTTCCGGCGTGAGCGTGCCGTTGGTCCAGATCTCCAGAATCAGGCGATCATAATCGGTTTTCTGACCCACGCGGGCGTCTTCGGTTGCATAACGGACGCGCGTGACCGGCGAGAAGATGGAATCGACCGCGATCAGCCCGATTTCCTGCTCTTCACGATCCGAAATATTTTCGGATGCAGTCACATATCCGCGACCCTTGCCGACGGTGAGCGTCATATCGAACTGCACGTCCTCGGTGAGCGTGGCAATGACGTGATCCTTGCTGACGATTGTGATGGACGGATCCGCCTGGATCATGCCGGCTGTGACCACGCCTGCCTTGCTTGTGGAGATTTTCATCTCCTTGATGTCATCGGAGTCAAGCTTCACGATCAGACTTTTGACGTTGAGAATAATGTCGGTGACATCCTCGACGACGCCGGGGATGCTGGAAAATTCGTGTTCCGCACCCTTCAGCTGGATGTGCGTGACGGCAGCGCCTTCGAGACTGGACAGAAGGATCCGACGAAGGCTATTGCCGACGGTGGTTCCGAAACCGCGCTCAAAAGGCTCGGCAGTAAACTTTGCATACGTTTCGGTGGAAACTTGTCCATCGCGAATCACTCGCGAGGGAAGTTCCAGTCCGCGCCATCGAATTCTCATAGTCGTTCTCCGAAAATGCCTTCAAGTCGAATTGCGAGCAGTTCCCGTCCCAACCGTCTGGGACCATCTGTACGCCCGCCTCGTCGAATGGAGGCTCAATAGTTATTAGTTACGCGTAGATAGTTGCCCGAGAGGATAGGGTCGTCAGTGCCCGCTGCAGCATGACCGGTAACTCTCCTTGCTGGCAACTTTTCCGTTACACCCTTCTCTTCTTGGGAGGCCGGCAACCGTTGTGCGGGAGCGGGGTGACGTCTTCGATTCCGGCGACTTTCAAGCCGGCATTTTGCAATTGCAGGATGGCTTGTTCGCGCCCTGCACCGGGGCCTTTCACCTTCACCTCGACTTCGAGCATGCCATGCTTACGGGCTTCGTTGGCGGCCTTCTCGGCGGCTCGACCGGCGGCGAATGGGGTGCTCTTACGCGCGCCTTTAAAGCCAACGGTCCCTGCCGACGCCCATGAAATCGTCTCGCCGTTGGTGTCGGTGATCGTTACAAGGGTATTATTGAAAGTCGAGCGCACATGGGCCACGCCACGCGTCACACCCTTGCGAACCTTCTTCTTCGGACCGGACTTTCCGCCCTTTGATGCTTCGCCGGATGATTGTTTACCTGTCGTGTCTGCCATAGTCGTTTTCCAAGCGGATCAACCGGCCTACGGCCGTCCCCGCGATGAGGTCGAGCACGGAATTCGGATCGCGACACGTTCACGCACGCATCGCAAGCATCCAAACCGGGCATCCGACGTTTACTTACCGAGTTCCTTGACGCCCTTCTTGCCGGCCACTGTTTTACGTGGGCCTTTGCGGGTGCGCGCATTGGAACGCGTTCGCTGGCCACGCACGGGTAGACTTCGGCGATGACGGTTGCCACGATAGCTGGCGATGTCACGCAGGCGACCGATGTCCTGCTGAATCTTCCGCCGCAATGCACCTTCGACCAGCACCCCACGGTCGAGGATACCGATGATCTTAGCCAGTTCGTCTTCGCTCAATTCCTTGGCGCGACGCTCTGGGTCAATCCCAGCTTCCTTCAAAATGTCCATCGTATTGGACGGACCCACGCCATACAAATAGCGCAAGCTGATCTTGATCTTCTTGTCAGACGGAATGTCGATACCGGCGATACGGGGCATAGTGACTCGCTCCAGTTGTCAGTTGTCAGTTACCAGTTGCCAGAACAGCCCACATACATTCAATGGGCAGTTGCTCGGGCAACTAACAACCAACAACTGGTAACTCATTCAACCTTGCTTCTGCTTATGTTTCGTATTCGTGCAGATGACGCGCACAATTCCCTTGCGGCGAACGATCTTGCAGTTCTCACAAATACGTCTTACGCTTGCTCTGACTTTCATGGCATCTCACCTTTTGCCGCCTCGAATCCGAAGCAAGCGAATCGTCCAGTATAAGGCTTCTCAAAAAAAACTCAAGGAGAGCGGGCCGATCACCCGCTCTGCGCCACATGGCGCGTCACCGGTCAGCTCGCTGCGCTGATCGCCGTCGCTGCCGGGGCGACCGTCACCCGGCCGTCGCTCAGAACGTCGACCCCGGTCTCCGTTACCGCAACCGTATGCTCAAAATGGGCTGCGGGGAGACGGTCTTCGGTGATGATCGTCCAGCCGTCATTCAGCATGACGCATTCCCGTCGCCCCATCACCACCATGGGTTCGACGGCGATTGTCATGCCCGGTCGAAGCCGAAAATCGTTGCGTAACTGCTCGGCGGTCACAAAGTTGGGAACTTTCGGTTCCTCGTGCATCAACCGACCCACGCCATGACCGACGAACTCACGCACCACGTTAAAGCCGTTGCATTCGACATGATGCTGTATCAGTCGGGCGACTTCGGACCATTTTTTCCCTGGTTTCATTACCTCTAAAGCAATATCCAAAGCCTGACGCGTTACATCAAGCAGGCTTTGCACGCGTGGGCTGACCTCGCCCACACCGACGCTGATGGCAGTGTCGCAACAATAGTTGTCGACCTTCAAGGCAAGGTCGAGCGTGACCAGGTCGCCTTCCTTCAATTGTCTCGGACCAGGGATCCCGTGGACGACCACCTCGTTTACACTGATGCACGTCTCGGCCGGGAAGCCCTCATTATTTTTATAGGTCGGATATCCCTTGGACGTCCCGATCCCGTTATTTCGAAGTAGCTCGATCCGGGCAATCTCATTTAACTCCGCTGTCGTCACGCCCGGTCGGACGGCAGCCTTCATCATCTGCAGGATTGAGTGCCCCACCGCCCCCGCGTGCCGCATCCGCTCAATCTCCGTCCGGGATTTAAGGATGATGGGCATGGAATCTGAAAATGATGGATGAGGCCAGGAGGCAGAACACTGAATGTCAACCGATTTGAATTATCCTTCAGCGAGCAATCATCCGCTCTGAACCTGCTGCCTCGAAGCCTTCTGCCTTATTTTAAGACTGTCGTCCCTTGATCCGCTTCTTCCCTGCCCCACCTTCGCCACCACCGAGAAACCCGCCATAATTTCGCATCAGGAGGTTGGCTTCAATGCGCTGCACCATATCGAGGGCGACACTTACGACGATGAGTAGTCCGGTCCCACCAAGGAAGGCAGTGATCTGGAACGGTACCTTGAGCCAGGTGTTTAAAGTTGTCGGAATCACGGCGATAATGCAGAGGAAGGCGGCACCGACGTAAGTGATGCGCATCATGACTTTTTCAAGATAGTCGGCAGTGCGTTTCCCAGGACGAAGGCCGGGGATGAAGCTGCCGTAGTCGCGCAACTGGTTGGCCATTTCCTTCGGCTGAAACTGGACCGTCGTCCAGAAGTAGGCAAAGAAGTAGATCAGAATGATCTCAGTCATGATGTACACGAACCCGCCTCGGGCGAATTCACTGTTGAGCCAGTTCAAAACGCTCGATTGGTTATTAAAAAGTCCGGCAAGATATCCAAAAGCCACACCCGGGAAGAGCATCAGGCTCTGTGCAAAAATGATCGGCATCACGCCACCGTGATTGACGCGAAGAGGGAGATACTGCTTTGACCCGCCATATACGCGCCGGCCTCGCGTGTGCTTGGCCTGCTGGATCGGAATGCGCCGCTGCGCCTGCGTGATGAGGATTGATCCGGAGATAATGACGACGAATGAAATCGCAAGAATGATCAGTGGACCCGGGCCGATGGGCTTGAGGTTGTTGGGCTGGGCTGAGAAGTTGGTCTGCGTAATCAGAAGCCCGATCGCCTGCGGCATGCGCGAGACAATGCCTGCGAGGATGATCAGACTGATACCGTTACCCAGGCCGTACTCGTCGATCTGCTCGCCGAGCCACATGAGGAACACCGACCCAGCCGTCAGCGCAGCAACCGCGCAGATCCAGAACGACGCTGTATTAAATAACGTCCTTTGAACGAGAGGCGGCGTGGTCGAATGCATGTACTTGACCCAGAATACGCCCTGGATAAAGCACAGAACCACCGTAGCGTAGCGCGTCCATTCCTGAATCTTTTTACGTCCCGTCTCGCCTTCCTTTTGCAACTTCTCAAGCGAAGGCACGACAGTCGTCAGCAACTGAAAGATGATCGATGCCGAAATGTAGGGCATCACGCCCAGTCCGAAAATAGTGCTCTGCGAAAGCGATCCACCAGAAAACAACGACACGTACTGCGCCAGGCGACCGGCAGCAGTCTGATCCTCGGACTGCTTCTGAGCAAGATCGCCAAATGCCTTCTGATCAACGCCCGGCAAAGGAACGTGATACCCGATGCGATAAATCGCAAGAAGGAACAGGGTGAAAAGCACCTTGTTCCGAAGTTCGGGGACTTTGAAAATGTTGAGGAATGTTCGGAACATTGCAAACTGTTCGTAACTTCAACTGTGCTGGTGACAGCCCACGGAGACACACATCTGCGATGCGTCGCCTCTTACTCAGCCTTGGGCGCGTCGGACTTCGGTGCTTCGGCCTTCCCGGATTCAGGTTTGGGTGCTTCGGCACCTGCCTCGTCACCCTTCGCCTTTTTCACCGGGTCGCGCTTGATGAACTTCTTTTTAGGCTTGGGGAAGGCAAAGACCTCACCCTTACTGGTCTGGGCGATTCCGCCCGTCTTTCCAATCAATTCAAAAGCGGACTTGCTGTACTTGGTCGCCTGGATCGTCAGCTTCCTGGTCAACTGACCATTTCCCAGAATCTTCACCGGCAGCTTGTCGTCGGGTACGAGCCCGGCCTCGACGAGGGTGGGCTGGTCGACGATTGTGCCTTCGGCAAATCCATTGAGGTCTTCGACGTTGACGATGTAAAAATCACGCTCGAAATCGTGGTTACTAAACCCGCGTTTGGGGAAGCGGCGGAAGATTGGGGTCTGTCCACCTTCGTAGCCGCGCTTGATATACGTACCCACGCGCGCCTTCGAACCCTTGTTCCCGCGTCCGCTGGTCTTACCACGCCCGGACGATTCGCCCCGGCCTTTACGCTGGCTCTTCTTATTACGAGGAACGGACGAGGTTATGTCTTGAATGGAGCTCATGGGATACCGAAGAGTTGATAGTCAAAGATTAAAAGTTGATAGTCGCCATTAATCTGGCCACCTGGGAAGTTGTTATATTGCATCACTATCAACTAACAACTATCAACTTCCGCAATTAGGCATTTACTAATTCGCCGACGCCTTTTTCCAGCTTCACGCCGCGTATGGCTTCCACGGCTTCTCTATTTTGCAATTGTCCCAAGGCAGCCATCGTCGCCTTGACGAGATTCTTTGGGCTGGTCGACCCGTACGCCTTGGTCAGGATATCCGTGATCCCGGTGAGCTCAACGCACGGCCGAACGCTTTTGCCGGCAGTCACACCTGTACCCGGACGGGCAGGGACTAGAATCACTGTGCTGGCTCCGCTACGACCTTTAACCGTATGCGGAATCGTCGTGCCTTTGAGATTCACCTTGATGAAACTTTTACGCGCGTCCTTGGTGGCTTTTTCAACAGCCATCGGAACTTCGTTGGCCTTGCCGTAACCGATTCCGACGTTGCCCTTGCGATCACCTGCGACGACAAGCGCGCCGAAGCTGAAGGTACGACCGCCTTTGACGACCTTGGCGCAACGGTAAATACGCACGACCGACGATTCGATGCCCGAATCATCGCCTTGGCGATCATCACGACGCCCGCGTCCCTGTCCGCGTCCACGTCCACCACCCTGGCGACCGCCACCACGGCTGTCACGTCCGCCACCACCACCACCGCCACCTGAAGGGCCACGGCTTTCGGGCGCTGCAGCAGGAGCCTGCTCCGCGCCGGAAGCGTCCTGGGAAGCAGCACCAACGGTCGGTGTGGTAGGTTCGCTCTGGTTTGTCGTTTCTTCTGCCATAGTTTGTTTTTGTTGATGGGGGAGGAAACTAGCAGTTGATCGTTATTAGTCGGTGGCGAGGGACTGTCAGGAAGTAGTAAAATTTCAACAATTTACTACTAACTACCACCTCTCAGCTATTCACTATCAACTCTGCGTTTCCAACAACCAACAACCTTTCTGTCCTAAAACTGCAACCCGCCCTCACGTGCTGCGTCGGCCAGCGCCTTGACTCGGCCGTGGTACTGACGACCACCCCGATCGAACATCACCTTGGTCACGCCTGCGGCCTTGGCCCGCTCGGCGATCGCCTGACCGACCTTCTTGGCCATCACCACATTGCCGCCATTCTTTGCATCGCCAGCGATCTCTTTGATCGTACTGGCGGCTGCGGCGAGCGTCTTGCCTGAGATGTCGTCGATCACCTGAGCATAGATGTGCTTGTCCGACCGAAACACCGACAACCGCGGACGTGCGGCGGTCCCGTTGAGTGTATGCCGCGTGCTCATCTTCCGGCGTTCAAATCGAATTGTCTTGAGTTTCTGAATATCAGCCATTGCAAACAGTTGTTCGTTGTGAATTGCTAGTTGTTAGAAATGCACTTGCACATTTCCGGCAACCAACAACCGACACCTGGCAACTCTCCATGAAAACCGTTAAAAATCCCAGTCTGCTCGAACTGTCTCCCAACATCTCTGGCAACTGGCAACCAACAAACGGCAACTCACCTTACTTCGCTCCCGCACCGGCGAACGCCTTACCGGCCTTGATCTTAACCACTTCACCTTCGTATCGAAGACCCTTGCCCTTATATGGCTCGGGCTTGCGCACCGAACGTACCTCGGCAGCGAACTGACCGACCGCCTGCTTATCGGGACCGCTGATGTGAATCTTGTTCACACCCTCGACCTGCACGACCACACTGGCGGGCACAACCTTCGTCACAGGGTTGGCAAATCCAACCGACAGCACGAGATTCTTCCCCTTCAGTTCTGCCTTGTATCCGACGCCCTGTACTTCCAGCGTCTTTTTATATCCCTGCGTCACGCCCTCAATCATGTTGGCGAGTAGCGAGCGGATCAGGCCATGCAGCGCCTTGCTCGGCCGCTCGTCATCAGGACGCGTCACGACCAGTTCCTTCTTGGCAGCATCCATCTCGACCTTGATCGTCGGATGCACGTTCAGTTCGAGCTTGCCCTTGGCACCCTCGATCTTCACAAGCTGCCCCTGCACAGCCACCTTGGCGGCTCCAACAGGCACGGGTTTTTTTCCAATTCGACTCATGATATTAGCTGCCAGTTGTTAGTCAGTAGTTGCCAGAAATCAGGTCGTTATCGGCTGCTTTCTGGCAGCGAACAACGACAAGTCGCAACTCCTCAGCTCACCACACACAGTAACTCGCCACCGACGTTATGCTCTCGGGCCTTGCGGTCGCTCATCACACCTTTGCTGGTGGAGACGACGGCAATGCCCATACCGTTTAAGACCTTTGGAAGATCATCGACCTTGCGATAGACCCGGCAGCCAGGCTTGCTCTCGCGGTCAATGAGGTGAATGACCTTTCCGCCATCCATTGAATATTTCAGCTTCACTCGGATCTGACCCTGCTGTTCGTCATCGATGAGATCAAACTCTTCGATGTAGCCTTCGTCCTTGAGGACCTGTGCGATGCCCGCACAGATCTTGCTCTTGGGGATCATGACCATTCGCCGACCCACCCGGTTTGCATTCCGGATTCGGGTCAGCATATCCGCGATGGGATCTTGATTATTCATCGTTCAATCAACTGTTAGTGGCGAACCGGACTTCCCGGTTGCCAGTTGCCAGTTGCCAGTTCTGTTTAATCACCAGGCCATCTCTGGCAACTGGCAACAAACAACCGGCAACTCTTCTCTCACCAACTTGCCTTCTTCAGACCCGGGATTTTTCCCGCAGCCGCCAGCTCACGGAGCTGGATACGGCAAATCTTGAACTTCCGCAGATACGCCTTGCTACGACCAGTCAGCTGACAACGACTGTGAAGCCGTGTCGGGCTGCTGTCGCGAGGCAAGTTCGCGATGGCGGCGAAGTTCTTCTGCTTTTTCAACTCGCGACGCAGATCGGCATATTTCTTGACGATCCCTTCGCGACGCTTCTGTTTTGCTACCCAGGCTTTCGTGGCCATAGTTTAATCCTAGTTGCCAGATGCCAGTTGCCAGAACGTCTCGTTGCCACGAATTGGCAACTAACAACTGGCGACTGGCAACTTTCTTACTTCTTCGCATCCGGTTCGCGGAAGGGGAAACCGAACTGCTTCAACAGCTCGCGACCTTCGTCCGCCTTGCCCGCTGTCGTCACCATCGTGATGTTCATACCCTGCTGAAACGTCACCGACGCGCCGTCGATTTCCGGGAACACCGTCTGCTCGGTGAATCCAAAGTTATAGTTCCCGCCATTGTCGAAACCGTTCGGGCTGAGGCCTCGAAAGTCCTTGACGCGCGGGATGGCCAGCGAGATCACACGATCAAGAAACTCGTACATGCGTGATCCACGCAGCGTGACTTTCAACCCAGTCTCCATACCTTCACGAACTTTGAAATTGGCGACACTCTTCTTGGCCTTGCATCGCACGGGACGTTGGCCGGCAATGATCGTCAGTTCCTTCTCTGCCTGCTCCAGCTTTCCCTTTTCGCCGCCGGTCACAGCCTTGCCCAGTCCCATTGAAATCACGATCTTTTCCAATCGTGGGACTTCGAGCTTGTTGGTGTATCCGAACTTCTGCATGAGTTCCGGAACGACCTTGTCCTTGTAATGACCGTACAACCGGGCCGGTGGCGCGGGTTGGGCCGGTGCTTCATCCGTGCCCGCATCGTCGGTGGCTACGTCCGCGGACTTGGCCTTGGCTTTGGCGGCCTTACGGGCGGCAATCTCGTCGGCGGTCGGCTTCTTTTTATCTTTCTCTGCCATGACGTTCTCGTTGTTTACCGTTGCGTGCTGCCTGTCAGGACTGATCCCAACTACAACATTTCTGCTCAAAACTGACTCAGTTATCCTTGACTCACCCTACTTCTGTCCGAGCGGCCCCAGATCGCTGCCCGTCTTCACCGCAACCCGATGCTTGCGTCCGTTGATCTGACCAGCCTTGACGCGCGTCCCTTTCCCAGTGGCCGGATCAAGCGGCTGAACGTTGCTCAGGTGGATCGGCGCATCCTTCTGAATGCGTCCGCCCTGCTGATTACGCTGGGAAGGCTTCACATGTTTCCACACGCGATTAATTCCTTCGACCACCACGCGATCCTGTGAAGTCAGGATGCGCAGAACCTTGCCAGTCTTACCCTTGTCAGATCCGGTGATCACCATCACCGTATCACCTTGTTTAATATGTCGTGCCATTGCAGTTGCCAGTTGTTAGTTGTCAGCTGCCAGTCCTGCCTTACTGTCGTTGCCTTTCCTGGCAACGGACAACTGGCAACTGGCAACTCTCCTCACACCACTTCCGAAGCCAGCGACACGATCGCCATGAACTTCTTGTCACGTAGCTCTCGTGCGACCGCGCCAAAGACGCGCGTGCCACGCGGGTTGTTTTCCTTGTCGATCACGACCGCAGCGTTGTGGTCGAATCGAACATAGCTCCCATCGGGTCGAAGCGTCGGATGCTTCGTGCGAACGATCACGGCTCGGATGATTTCACCGTCCTTGATCTCACCCTGCGGGATCGCCTTCTTCACCACTGCGATGATGATGTCGCCGATTGTAGCGACCTTGCGCTTGA
>Ga0105047_10001547_pt1 | contig 41284 bp, 30 predicted proteins | sample MAT04_FD_78384 | JGI IMG/M metagenome (GOLD analysis project Ga0105047, IMG submission 78384) | Freshwater microbial communities from Lake Fryxell liftoff mats and glacier meltwater in Antarctica - MAT-04 (megahit assembly) | ecosystem: Environmental > Aquatic > Freshwater > Ice > Liftoff...
CTGACATGTCGGCACTGTCACGTCGGTGTTGTGAGGTTGATGTCCCACAGGACCTGGTCGAGCATCGCTCCAGCCTCCATGGGTGCCCAACGAACAGGATGGTCCGCGTCGATGCAGGTTGGGAGTGGCGCAAGAATCGTCCATGGTGAGGGGTGCGCGAATTGAACGACTGACAGTCGCCCTTCGGTGGCGCGAGGAAGCGCCGTGATCAGATTGATGTCGCCGTGTGCGGCGGCCCATACGTGACGCCCATCGGGCGCTGACGCCATGGCGGGGTAGTTGATGGCGCGACTGAGCGTTGCGCCGTCGCGCATCATGGTGTCGAAGTAGCCCTCCGCCGCGCCGAGCCCGACGCAATGATGCGGAGAAACCGTGTCTGCAACGCTGCGAGACGATCGTGGAACTCCGCGAGAACTGCGGTGATGCCTGGAACGGCTCGCTCAGGTAGGACCCGGTGCGGGTACTGGTGTGGGTAGCGGCGCCGGAGTGGATGATTGGCATCGATGTCTCGTCCCCAATTGAGCATCTCCTTCCAGTCGGCAGCGTCTGCAGTTGCCGCGGTCTCGACCAACACCCCTGTGTAGCCCGTCTGGCCGTGTGACTCCGGCTGTCGCCTCGCTCGAAGGCAAGGAGATCGACATCGAGAATGTCGGTCGATGTCGTGTCGCTTGCGGTCGCGTCGCTCGTGGTCGTGTCGCTCATGACGTCAACTCGCCGAAGAGCTGTCGGACCAGGCGGCGAAACTGCTCGACGTCGACGGCGACGGCGACTCTCCACGGTCGAAAGCCATCGTCGTGAGGGGGCTGCACGGCATCGTCGCCGCCATTCGCTGCGGTGGCCGCTGCGAAGAACGGGACCCGACGATCCACCACCGTCTGGCCCCAGGCCGGGCCGGGGGTGGACTGAATCGCGAGCGGAAGTTCCTGGGCGACGACGAGCTCGCGCTCCACGACGGCCATGACGGCCACCAGGTCGTGCGACGGGCATTCGCCAGGGGTGAACGTGCTGCCGAACGTCCGGTAGAAGCGGAGCGGTTCATCGAGGAACGCCGCCGCTGGCGATCGGTGCTCGGCGAGCAGTTCGAACTCGATATCGGAGAGCGTGGCTTGCAACGTGACATCCAGATTCACGAGCAGCGGTGGCATCACCCATGCCGCCCGGCTGACGACGTCCGCTGCGACCGGGTCGTGCGCGATGTTCGCTTCGCCCACGGGCAGAGCGTTCCCCTGGATCGCCACAGTGCCTCCCATCACCACCAGCTCCCGCACCCGCGAGGCCCAGGTGGGATCCGTCAGAATCGCCTCGGCAATGTTACTGAGGGGGCCGATGGACACGACGGTGATCTCGCCAGGCCGTTCGTCGACAAGCCGCCGCAACATGGCGACCGCCGACTCGTCGACAGGCGACACGTCGGCCTCTGGGCGAAAGGTGTTGCCGAGCCCGTCGGCGCCGTGGATGAAGTCGGCAACTCGGAGTTGTGGTGCGTCGGCGATCGGACCGTGGGCTCCGAGCGCGACGGGGATGTCGCTCCGCTCGGCGGCTGCAAGGACGCGCCCGACGTTGGCGGCAGCCCCCTCGACGCCGGTGTTACCCCACACGGTCGTGAGGCCGACGACGTCGATTCGGGGTTCGGTGATGGCCCACCAGAGCGCGACGGCGTCGTCCACTCCGCAGTCGGTATCGATGATCACTGCTGTCGATGTGGTGCCGACTGCTGTCGATGTGGTGCCGACTGCTGTCGGCGCCGCTCCATCCGCCATGTCGCCATTCTTTCGCGTTGGACATCATCGGGCTGACTCCGCCGCCGAACTACGCCATCATCGTGGTCATGACGACACCCACACATGCTGGCGGACTGGTCGTCGTCGTGGGCACCGTCAATCTTGACCTCTGCTTCGCGGTCGATCGACTGCCGCTGAACAACGAGACCCTGACAGGAGCTGGCTTCTCTCAGGTCGGAGGAGGTAAGGGCGCCAACACCGCTGCCGCAGCGGCGGCCTCCGCTGCAACGTCGGTGTTGATTGCTGCCGTCGGCGATGACGATGCGGGTGCAGCGGCTCTGGCGGAGCTTCGTGGCTACGGCGTGGACACGTCCTTCGTCCAGGTGATTCCGGGAATCCCCACAGGACGAGCTGGCATTGTCACCGCACCGACTGCCAACACGATCGTGGTCGCCGCGGGCGCCAACGCCCACTTGAATCCGACGCATCTCCGCTGGGCGCTGGGACAGGTGGTGGAACCTTCCGGATCCGGAGTTTGTCTGATCAGTGGCGAACTCGGCGACGAGTTGATCGAGGTCGCAGCGCTCGCTGCGGCCGATGCCGGGTTGGCCGTCGCCATCAACCTCTCTCCGGCCCGATCGCTGTCGTCGGGAGTCGTTAGGAGTCGACCCCTGGTGATCGTGAACGAGGTCGAAGCCAGCCAGCTCGTCGGATCCGACAATCCGGCAGCGGCAGCTCGGCTGCTTCGAGATCACTTCGGCTCAGCGGTCGTGACGCGCGGAGCCGACGGCGCTATCGGGGCCACGGAGGCAGAGGTGTTCGAGCGATCTGCGCTCGAGGTGGAGTGCGTCGACACCGTTGGCGCCGGGGACGCTTTCGCTGGAGCGTTGGTGGCCGTGCTGTCGGCAACCCAAGAATTGACCGCTGCCGTCGACGCAGGGATTGCTGCCGGAGCGCGGGCGGTGCGGCATCGCGGGGCACGGACATGGATCACCAACTGAGCGCCCCGACAGTGATCCAGTGCTCGCCGACATCCGATCTGATGCGTTCAACCGATCCCGATGACGACGTCCGCTGACCGCTGACCGCTACATCTCGAACGGTTGGCTCCCGGCGGGTCTCTCGCGAGTACCGGCCGAGACCTTGTTCTCGAATGTCGGAGACCTACGAATCGGCATCCGAGATGATGGGTGCCACCCTGGCCGACGGTGGGGTCAACCCACTCGACGCGTCACAGTCGTGGACATCTTCGAGTGCTGCGGGCTCGCCTGGGCAGTGAGTCGACGGGCGTTGCCAGCTGGTCATCTTGTACCTGACGCCGATGTCAGGTAACAATCCTTACTTGGGAAAGGGAGATCAGACGTGATTCAGATTCGACGACGAGGGCTGCGCTGGCTTCGCGCTGCCGTGGCGGTATCCGTGGTGGCTGGCGGAGTGGCGGCGATGTCCAGCGCGGCGGGAGCTTCGGTGCTCCTCATCGTCGGGGTCGGGACCGATACCCACGACGTGTCCCCGGGCAACGGGGTGTGCGCCGATGCCGTTGGTCAATGCAGCCTTCGTGCCGCCATCGATGAGGTCAACGCATCCAGCTCGTCGCTCGCCCCCTTCACCATCAACATCGACGTCGCCACGGTGACGCTCACCATTCCCGGGGCCAACGAGAACGCCAACATCTCGGGCGACCTCGACATCCGCCAGACCGGCAAGGTGACCATCAAGTCGAAGATCAACTCGGTCGTCTCCGGATCGCAGTTGGACCGTGTCATTCATGCGCGCATCAAGACCGACGTGACCTTGCTCGGGCTCACCATCGCCGATGGCTCGCTGCCATTTGCGTCGTCGCTGTCCGATGTCAGTGGCGGCGGGGTGCTTGCAGAGGGACTCCGCTTCGATCTCCGGGGCACCACGGTTCGGAACAACCTTGCTGACACCATCGGCGGTGGGGTGGCCATCAAAGATGTCGGCACCGTGAACATTGCCGCCTCGGTCATCTCGAACAACCAGGTGCGGGCTCGCAAGGAGTCACAATCCGGGGGCGGCCTGGCCGCCTGGGCAACGGCTGGACAGGGTCGCACGATGTCGATCGACCGGCTCGATCTCGTCGGCAACTCCATCGGCGTCCCGACGTGGGTTCCACCGACCGGTGTCTTCGGCGGCGCGAGCGGTGGGGGAGCGATCGTCGTTGGATACGCAGGTCATCTCGGCGGATTGAAGGTGACGGGGAACAGCATCGACGCGTTCCCGGCATCGTCCGGAGCGATCGGCAATCAGTACGACGGTGCTGGCGGCGGCCTGTACCTGATCGGCGGGTGCTCGGGAGAAGTCCCCGTCGTGACGGGTTCGAGCATCGCAGGGAACTGGGTGGCTCGCGGTGTCGGCGGAGGTATTGCGTTCGGCAAGACCGGTTGTTCGCTCTCGACCGAGACGGTGTCATCCTCCCTGGTCGAGAACAACGTGGTCCGGAACGGCGCCGGCGGCGGAGTGTCCTTCGGCTCGTTCGACTACCCCGGTTCTCACGCGACGACCCTCGAAACCTCCGTCATCCGAGGGAACTCGGCCAACGAGTCGACGGCGTACTGGAACATGGCGGGCCGGGGCAGCGGCGGCGGTGTGCTCAGCCAATACTCCTCGACCAGCCCGGCACGGATCCGCAACTCCACCATCCAGTCCAACACGGCGACTCGCGGGGGTGGCGGTCTCGTGATTGTGCCGATCTCGTCGACCGCCACCAATGGCATGGTCCCGAGCGGCTCGGGTGGGGCTCAACTCGACAATCTGACCATTGCCGACAACGTGTCGAACTCCAGTACCCCGGCGGGCACGACGCTCCCACCGGTGCTGTTCACCGCGTCTCCGACCGGATCAGCCGGTGGCGGAGGGATCTACATCTACCAATCGGTCGTTCTGGCGGAGCACCTCACACTTTCCGGGAACGACCGAACCAACATCTGGACCGACGGCAACTCAACGGTGGTGAAGCTCAACCGCTCAGCCATCGACGCTCCGGGCCCGCTGTCGGGAACATTGTCGTGTTGGGCGTTCGTCCTGTTCGGGTCGGGTCCGACCCTCGCTGCCCCGACGTCGACGTCAGTCAATCCGTGTGGGGGCGCCACACAAACGGCCTCGCTGCTCCTGGGACCGCTCGCGGCCAATGGTGGCTCGTGGGCCGGACTGACAATGGTGGCCCCGATGACTCGTCTTCCTGGGGCGACGAGCCCGTTGCGTAACCCGGCGAACGGCGGTTGTTCGCTCACCACTGATCAACGCGGTGCGGCGCGACCACTTGGCGGTCCGAACTGCGACCGGGGATCGGTCGAAGTCGGCTGACTCGGAGTGTCGCGGCGCGTGTCAGTTGAGTTGTGGCAGTCGAGTTGTGTCAGTCGAGTGTTCGCTGGTGGAGCTCGATGACGTTGCCATCGGGGTCTCGGCCGTAGATCAATCGGGCTCCGGCTGATTCGGTGATGACCTCGGTCCAGAATGTCATTCCGGCGAGCGACAGGCGTGCCACGTCAGCTTCGATGTCGTCGACCTCGAAGCACACATGGGTGTAGCCGTGGTCGCTGACCGGGCGAGCACCGTTGTCGACGCCGCCCGGCTGTCCCGGGCGCTCGAACTCGAAGATCTCCACTCCCGTTCCATGGCCGGACAACAACACGGCTCGCGCCGCCGACCCGACAAGGCCGGTCAGCCGATCGACGACCTCGAGGTTCTCCCAGGACCAGCGGCGCTCCTCGACGAAGCCGAGGTGGTTGCACCAGAACTCGACGGCACGATCGAGGTCCGGCGTGGAGAGGGCGACGTGGCTGAGCGAACGGATCGGCATGGCCCCAGCGTGGCAGAGCCGGGCTCAGTTGGCCTCGGTGGTCGTGGTGTCGCCGGTTGTGGGTGAGTCGTCCTTGCAACTCGATGGGTCCTTGCCGCAATCGGTGACTGAGAGACGCCCGAGCTCGGCGACGCCGCCATTGGAGGTCACACGGATTCGGTAGGTACCCGATGTCGTGATGTCGAAGGACTTGCGGGCGTCGGTGCCGTAGATGCCGTCGTCGGTGTCCCCGACCGACTCGATTCCCTCGACCTCGTCGAGGTTCAGAGTCACGGCATTCAAGGTCACGCTCGGATCGATGAAGAGATAGTCGAGGTCTCCCGCGGCACTCCGAGCGAAGACCTCGATGTTCTGACCGGCGGTGAGTTCGACGGTGTAGTCGACCGTGGTGACGATCGTCGTGAACAGGATGTCGTCGGTCTCGCCCACCTTGATGGGCGATGTCGGTCGAGTGACGCTCACCGGGAAAAGACCCGGTGCGGCAGTCCACGGTTGGTCGACGGCAGTGTCGGAAAGCGGTGTGTCGAAGGTAATGATGACGGCTTGGTCAGCCTCGATCGGGATCTCGAACGTGCCGGGAGCGACCTCAGGTTTGGTCAGCTTCTCGCTGAGGCCCCCCGCCGTCGGATCGGGGAGGTTGCTGGCGTCGCCGCCCTGCGCGTTGGCGATGGCGCCAACGAGTCGTTTCTGAAGATCGGTGGCGTTCTTCGAGACGGCAATCGGTTGACCCGTCACGATGTCGACAGCCGTCACGAGCGTATCGGCGCCCTCCACTGTGAGCTTCAAGGTTCGTTTGCTGCTGTCAGCAGGAAGGTAGAGCGCCTGGGTGTCAATGCTGTCAGCAGCGGTGGCTGTTCCGCTCGTCTGCGGCTCGATCTTGGTTGGTGAGTCGGTGCGCTGGGGAACGCGATCATCGGTGGGGTCACCCTTTCCAGCGACAATCAGATCGACCGCTTTCGACACGTCAGCACCACTGAGCGCCAACGCGAACTCGGCGAACGACAGGCCCGAGATCCCGACGAGGTCGCCGGCATCGCTGAAGAGCGGACCACCCGACTGGCCGCCGGAAATGGTGGCGTCGGTCTGGATGAACGAAACACCGAACTCCTTGGCCTCGCGGAGCCTGGACACGATCCCTGACGAGATGGTCGCCTCCAGATCATCGGGCTTTGTCTTGTTGGTTCCGCCGCTCTCCCCCGGATAGCCGACCAGGAACACGTCGTCGCCCTTCTCGACTTCATTGCCCGAACCGATCGGCAGGGCCACGAGCGATTCGTCATTGAGTGGGCCCACCAACGCGATGTCGGCGGCCGCACTCACCCCAGCGATCGGCACGTCGCTGATGGTGGAGCCGGCCACGGTGATGTCGGCGGTGGTGTACGGGTCCACGACATGGAGGTTGGTCAGGACGTACCGTTTGCCGTCGGCAGCAATGACGACGCCGGTGCCCGTGGCCGCAACGTTGGAGACGTACGCCACAGAATCCTTGGCGCAGCGAAGCAGCGCCTTTGCCGGCTTCTCGTCGGCCCCCGGCAGGCAGGGGCTCGGCGCGATGGTGGTGGTGGTCGTTGTCGTACCAGTGGTCGATGACTTGTCGTCCGAGCCGGTACACGCCCCCGACACCAGGATTGGGATGACGAGCACGATGGCGAAACGGGAGATTCTCACCTCTGTTGTGTATCGGATCTGGCGGGGAGCGATGCGGATCCCCAGTTGCTTCACGGCGATCTGGACGGCTTCGGTGTCCTGAGCGACGCTGGAGATCGACCAAGGGGGACAGGCGGGGGAAGAAATGGAGCGGTTGCTCCAGACAGGAACTGAGGCAGGGAGCAACGTCTCTCGCTTCCAACCAGGGGGTGTCAATGGTCGTCGCATCAGTAAATTGCGTGCGCCGCGGGCACGCATGGTCGGTGGTGAGGCGCGCCGATCATTGATTCGCCAGGCCCGGACCCCTTGTGCGTTCTGGATCCGTGTCGCGTTCAAGCCGAAGACGCAAGTGAAATGATCGTTCATTGAACAACGCTCATAATAGTGAACGATCACGAGATCGCTGCTCCCAGTTCGAGTCAATCGCCACAATTAATCCTCATCTATCAATGAATGACAAGTGATCGAACTATCGGAGCCGTTTGGTATCAGCGTTCCACTGCCGAAGTTCGGAGCTCGGTGGCCTTCAGACCCTCCACGCGCCTCATGCAGGAGCATGAGTCTCGGCGAGTCGAACCAACTTGCCCGAGCTGCTTGCATGAGGTGCGCACCAGCGAAGAGATCCGACACGGAGGTGCCCGCCGGGCGGCTGCCGGTCGCCAGCTCGGCGTCGGCTCGGTTCAACCTCATCAATACATATGAGTCATCCTGCCTCCGGGCCGGTCGACGAATGAGTCACCCATCTTCAGTCGCATTGATTGGCGGAACCGGTCGGAAACCATCTCATTCCGTACGGAATTGATGGGCATTGGGCGATCACTCCGAGAAATCGTGAAAGAATTTCACCACGTCCGATCCGACCTGTGTTAAGAACACCGGAATCAGTCGGGAGGCTGGTGCGCGCCGGGGGGTTTCGGTGCGCGGCGAAATGAGGGAGAGAACACATGAGTCGCTTGCGCGTACCCATGATCGCGATCGTTGCTGCTGTAGCACTGTTCATCTCGGGGTGTACCCCGAGTGGAGGCGGTGAGATCGGCGGCCCGAACCAGGCGCCCACTGCCCGGGCGACGGCCAATGTGACCTTCGGGCAGGCACCGCTGCTCGTCGAGTTCGCCGGCAGCGCCTCGAGCGACCCCGACGGTTTCATCGACGACTACCAGTGGTTCTTCGGCGATGGGCAGACCAGCACCGTCGCCAACCCGGTCCATACCTACACCTCAGGTGGAGCGTTCACTGCCACCCTGGTCGTCACCGACAACGGCGGGGCGACATCAACGGCCACGGTGGCCATCGCCGCCACCTCACCCGCCAACATTCCACCCGCCGCCAGCATTGGTGCCACGCCACTCTCCGGCAAGACCCCGCTGACGGTCTCCTTCGACTCGTCGGCCAGTACCGACCCCGACGGCTCCATCGTGAGCCGTCTTCTCGATTTTGGTGACCTGAGCGCCACATCGGGCGCCGTGACCACGACGCACCTCTACGACGCGCCCGGTACCTACGTCGTGTCGCTCACCGTGACCGACAACAACGGCGCCGTCGACACGGCGACCACGATCGTCACCGTCGCCAACAACCTCGCCCCCACCTCTGCCGGGACGGCCACTCCCTCAGCCGGCAAGGTGCCGCTGACGGTGTCGTTCAGCGCCGCGACCGCGACTGATCTCGATGGTGATGTCGTCTCGTGGGCCTGGAACTTCACCGATGGTGGAACGGCCACCTCCGAGACCGCCATCCACACCTTCACATCGATCGGTACCTACAACGTCTCATTGACGGTGACCGACGACAACGGCGCCACCGACACCACGATCATCCCCGTGCAGGTGAACCCGAACCAGGCGCCAGTCGCCGTCGCCAATGCCACACCCGATGCCGGCAAGGCGCCGCTCGGTGTGATCTTCAGCTCGGTTGGCTCGGTTGATGTCGACGGCTCGATCGTCAGCTACAGCTGGGACTTCAATGGTGATTCCATCGCCGATTCCAGCGCAGCCAACCCCAGCTTCCTCTACACGACACAGGGCAACTACACCGCCACGTTGAAGGTCACCGACGATGACGGTGCCTTCACGACAGCGTCGGTTCCCGTGGCCGTGGGCCCGCCGAACGTGGCGCCCGTCGCTCAGGCCGCTGGATCGCCCAGCACCGGCAAGGCCGGGCTTGTTGTGGCCTTCTCCTCGGGTGGCTCGTCCGATTCTGACGGCACGATCACCGGATACAGCTGGAACTTCGGCGACGGCTCGCCGGCTGACACCTCCGCCAACCCGTCGCACGCCTATGCAGCAGTCGGCTCCTACTCCGCGCTGCTGACCGTGACCGACAACGACGGCGCTACCAACACCAAGGCCGTGTCGATCTCGATCGTCCCGAACATCGCCCCGACCGCTCAGGCAACGGCCACGCCCACCTCGGGTAAGGAGCCGCTCACCGTGGTGCTGAGCTCATCCACCTCGTCCGACCCGGACGGCGGTGTCGTGAGCTACCTGTGGAACTTCGGCGACGCTACGCCGGACAGCACCAGTGCCAACCCGAGCCACGTCTACGTCGCTCCAGGCACCTACAGCACGACGTTGACGGTGTTCGACGCCGAGGGCGATTCCGACACGACCACCGTGACCATCACGGTGAATCCGAACCAGGCGCCCACCGCGGCAGCGAACGCCAACTTCCAGAGCGGCAACGCACCGCTCAGCATGGTGTTCGACTCGACAGCTTCGGCCGACCCCGATGGCACGCTCGTGAGCTACCTCTGGAACTTCGGTGACGGCACGCCCGACAGTGCCGACCCGAACCCGGCCCACACCTACACCGCCATCGGGTCCTACACGGCCACCTTGACCGTGACCGACGACAACGGCGCCACCTCGGTCGCCACCATCGTCATCGATGCACTCGATCCGAACCTCTACGTCCGCTCCGATGGCAACGACGCCAACGTCGGGTCGTCGACCTCACCGAAGCTGACCATCCAGGCTGCCCTCACCACGGCGCAGTCGCTCGGTCGCACTGGCGTCAAGGTTGCCGGCGGCTCGTACCCCGGGTTCGGTGTTCTGAACGGCCTCACAGTGGTCGGCGGATTCGACCAGAGCTTTGTAGCAGGCGGCAGCAACGGCGCCACCACGGCCACGGTCACTGGCGCACCTGGTTCGCCGGGCGTGAGCGCCAGCAGCATTTCGATCCCGACCACATTGTCCAAGCTGACCATCGTGGGTGGTGGTGGCCTCAACTCCACCGGTGTCCTGGTGCAGGCAGGATCGACCATCACGCTCGACACCGTGTCGGTCAACAGCGGCACGGCATCTGGCGCCGGCTCCAGCGCCTATGGCGTTCGTGCGATCGGCGGCTCCACCGTGACCATCGTTGACAGCACCCTCACCGCTCAGGCGGGCGTGCAGGGGATCCAGGGCAGCGTCGGCACCACCGGCACCGCTGGTGGCAACGGCAACATCGGCGGCGACTATCCCGGAATTGGTGTCGCAACGCCCGGTCCCAGCGCCGGCGGAACCGGTATCTCCCGTTCCGGCGCCGGATCCGGTGGCAACCAGTGCATCTTCAGTAACTGCGCTGGCGGCCTCGGTGAGAAGGGCGGCGTCGTGGCCACTCCCGGCGACGGCGGCGGCGCTCGCGGCGTCGGTGGCGTGGCACCCAACCAGGCGGGCAACATCGGTGGCGGTGGCGGTGGCGGTGGTACGGCCAGTGGCGCTGCTGGCACGGCTGGTACTGCCGGCGCCAACACGCCAGGTGCACCCGGTGATGTCTATGTCGGCGTGGCCGCAGGGACCGGCGGCGCCGCAAGCGCCAGCGCCGGTGGCGGTGGCGGTGGCGGCGGCGGCGCCAACTCCAACCGAAGCGGCTCCGGCGGCTCGGGCGGCATCGGCGCCAACGGCGGCAACGGCGGCGCTGGCGGTCTCGCTGGCGGCGGCTCGTTCGCTTCGTACGCCAACAACGCAACGATCACCATCACCACGAGCGCCCTGACCACCGGAACTGGTGGAAAGGGTGGAACGGGTGGAACCGGTGGTACCGGTGGTACCGGTGGCACCGGTGGTGCCGGACGCGCAACCACCGGCGGTGTCGGTGGCGGTGGCGGCGGCGGCGGCGGCGCAGGTGGCCGCGGCGGCTCCGGCGGCGGTGGCGGCGCAGGCGGCCCATCGATCGGCGCCTACCACGTCGGTACCGGAACACTCACGGTCACCGGAATCTCCACGAACATCGGAACCGGCGGAGTTGCTGGTGACGGCGGCGCCGGCGGACCCGGCGGCGCAGGTGGCGCCGGCGGTGCCCTTGGCACCAGCAACACCGCCAGTCGTAACGGCTTCGCTGGTGGCACCGGTTCAACCGGTGCGATCGGCGGCGGCGGCGGCGTCGGAACCTCCGGATTCTCCGGCACCACCTCAGTTGGTGGCACGGTGAACATCGCACCGACGGTGGCTGCCTCTGGCGCCCCGACATCCGGCAAGGGACCTCTGCTGGTGACGTTCAGCTCGGCGGGATCGACTGATCCCGACGGCTCCATCACCTACAGCTGGAACTTCGGCGACGGTTCGCCGATCGACACCTCAGCCAACCCGACGCATACGTATGCGATCGGATCATGGACGGCCACGTTGACGGTCACCGACAACAACGGTGCCGCCAAGTCGGCCACGGTGAACGTTTCCTCCAACGCCAACCAAGCCCCGACCGCCGTGGCCAATGCCACGCCGGACGCCGGTAAGGCGCCGTTGGGTGTGATCTTCAGCTCAGCCGGTTCGGTGGACAGCGACGACTCGATCGTCAGCTACGCCTGGGACTTCGGCGATGGTGTGGGGACGAGCTCGGCTGCGAACCCGAGCTACCTGTATGCCACGCAGGGCATCTATGCGGCATCGCTGACAGTGACCGATCAGGACGGTGCCACCGGCACGGCCACGGTGTCGATCAACGTCGGTCCGCCGAATGTCGGCCCGACGGCCGTCGCATCGGCGACTCCGTCAACAGGTGTCGCCCCGGCGACCGTCGCCTTCAGTTCGGCAGCGTCGACGGATTCCGACGGCACGATCGTGTCCCGGAGCTGGGACTTCGGCGATGGTGTCGGCACCAGTACCGCCGCCAACCCGAGCTACGTCTACGCCGGTGTCGGTGTCTTCACGGCAACACTCACGGTGACCGACAACGACGGCGCCACGTCCATGACCACCACAACCGTGACGGTCAACCCGAATCAGGCGCCGACTGCCGCAGCGGCAGCGACGCCCACCTCGGGCAAGGGCCCGCTCCTCGTGGCGTTCAGCTCCGCCGGTTCAGCGGATACCGACGGCACCGTCGTCGGCCACGCCTGGGACTTCGGTGACGGCATCGGTACGAGCACGGGCGCCAACCCGAGCTACACCTACCCGACGCCGGGCAACTTCACGGCGTCGCTGACGGTCACCGACGACAAGGGCGCCACCTCGGTGGTGGCCACGGTCGCCATCACCGTCAATGCCAATCAGGTGCCCATCGCCGCTGCCAGCAGCAACGTCGGTTCTGGTGCGGCGGCACTGGCCGTCGTCTTCAGCTCCGCCGGGTCGGTCGACAACGACGGCACCATCGCCAGCTACGCCTGGGACTTCGGTGACGGCATCGGGACCAGTACGGCTTCCACCCCGACCTACACCTACCCGACGCCGGGCACTTACAACGCCACGTTGGTCGTGACCGACGACAACGGCGCAACGTCTGTTGCCTCAGCGGTGGTCATCACGGTGAACGTGAACGTTGCTCCCACCGCGGTCGCTGGTAGCGACGTCTCGAGCGGTGCGGCCCCACTCACGGTCAATTTCGTTTCGACGGGATCATCCGATTCTGACGGGTCGATCGCCAGCTACAGCTGGGACTTCGGAGACGGGTCACTGCTCGACGCATCAGCCAACCCGACGTACGTCTACACGTCGCCAGGCACCTTCGTGGCCTCGCTGACCGTGACCGATGACAAGGGCGCGACCTCTGTTGCGTCCACCATCACGATCACCGTCACCTGACCCCCGGGCCCGAGACGGCCGGCGGCGCAGGCATTGCCCTTCGCCCCGGTCGGTCGAGCTCGATCGAATATCACCACATCACGCAGCAGCAGAACGACACAACACCACAAGAAGGCGAACGAGTACCAGGGCCACGGCCCGGTATTCGGAGGGAGGAAGTCATGAGTACGAGGTTGAACACGACCACCAAGCGGTCTGACCGACACGGAGCCCGGCGGCAACGCACGAGTTCTCCGCGACTGCTGCTCATGGCGGCGTTCTCGGCTCTTGCTCTGGCGATCTCGGCGTGTGCGCCGGCCGCTGGCGGCGGAGGGGGCGGTAACCAGTTTCCCCTCGCCAACGCCAACGCCGATGTGACCTCGGGGCTCGCCCCGCTGCTGGTCACCTTCAGCTCGGCTGGCTCGACCGACTCCGACGGTTCGATCGCCAGCTACTCATGGAGCTTCGGTGACGGATCGCCTGCCAGCGCCGCCGCCAATCCCACCCACACCTATACCTTTGCTGGCACCTTCACGGCGTCGTTGACCGTGACCGACAATCTGGGCGCGACAGCAACCGACACGTTGGCCATCACCACCGCGCTGGGTTCCAACCAGTCGCCGATTGCCGCCATTGCGGGCACGCCGACCTCAGGCAAGTCGCCCTTGACCGTGGCCTTCAGCTCAGCCGGTTCCTCGGATCCCGATGGCACCATCGTCAGCTACGAGTGGGACTGGGGCGACGGCACTGCGTTCGGCACAGCCCCGAACCCGTCGCACACGTACGCCACCGCCGGTACGTACGTCGCCAAGTTGACGGTCACCGACAACCGCGGCGCCACTGCGTCGGCCACGACGACCATCACCACCACCCCGAACCTCTCGCCGACGGCAGTCGCGTCCGCCACCCCGCCCTCGGGCGTCGTGCCGTTGACGGTCGTGCTCGACTCGTCCTCCTCCGTCGATCCCGATGGAACCATCGCCAGCCGTCGCTGGAACTTCGGCGATGGCAGCCCGCTGTCGTCCGCAACGACTCCTTCCAAGACCTACTCCTCGCCCGGTACCTACACGGTGTCGTTGGTGGTGACCGATGACAGTGGCGCCACCGACTCGACGTCGCTGAGTGTGGTCGTGTTGACCGTCAACCAGCTCCCGGTCGTCGTTGCCAATGGCACACCCTCAACCGGCAAGGCCCCATTGACCGTGGCCTTCAGCTCCGCCGGCTCTACAGACAACGATGGTTCGATCGCCAGCTACAGCTGGAACTTCGGGGACGGCTCGCCATTGGACTCGAGCGCCAACCCGAGCCATACATACACCATCCTCGGCACCTACTCAGCCGTGCTCACGGTGACCGACAATCGGGGAGGCGCCACGAGCGCATCTGTCCCGATCAACGTCGGCCCCACCAACGTGGATCCGGTTGCGGTGCCCACGGCCACACCGGACAACGGCAAGGCGCCCCTCACGGTGAGCTTCGACTCCGCTGGATCGACCGACTCCGACGGCACCATCGTGAGTCGTAGCTGGACCTTCGGCGACGGCTCGCTGCCCAGCAGCTCGGCCAACCCGACGCACACCTACGTCACGCCCGGAACGTTCACTGCCGTACTCACCGTGACCGACAATGATGGCGCTATACATTCTGTGCCGGTCACCATCACAGCTGTTCCGAACGTCGTACCGACCGCTGCGGCAGCAGGCGCGCCGACCTCGGGCAAGGGCCCGCTGGCCGTGGCCTTCAGCTCGGCCGGGACCAACGACTCCGATGGCACCGTCGCTTCATACAGCTGGGACTTCGGCGATGGTTCTGCGCTCGATGCCTCCGCCAACCCGAGCCACACGTTCGCTCCGGGCACCTACACGGTGACCTTGACCGTCACTGACGACAGCGGCGACACCGACACCGCCACGGTGTCGATCGTGTCGAACCCGAACGTGGCACCCACCGCCGTGGCCAACTCGGATCTCGCGGCAGGCAACGCACCGTTCCTGGTGGCCTTCAGCTCGGCCGGGTCCGTCGACCCGGACGGGAGCATTGCTGGCTACAGCTGGGACTTCGGTGACGGCTCAGCGCCAGACACCTCGGCCAACCCCTCGCACACCTATCTCGTTGCCGGGTCCTACTCGGCCGTCCTCACGGTGACCGACGACGAGGGCGCTACCGGTACCGAGGCGTTGACCATCACGGTGAACCCGAACCCCGCTCCGGTGGCGTCGGCTGGCGTGACGTCGGTGACACCGAACACGGGCAAGGTTCCCGCCACCGTGGTCTTCACGTCCGCTGGCTCGACCGACGATGGCACCATTGTCAGCTACAGCTGGGACTTCGGGGACGGCTCGCCGCTCAGCGTCATTGCCAACCCAACCCACACCTACACGGCCATCGGCGGGTACACCGCCACCGTGACGATCACCGACAACGGTGGCGCCACCAACACGGCTTCAACCGTCATCACGGTGATTCCGAACCTCTCGCCGACAGCGGTTGCCACCGCCACGCCGACGTCCGGCAAAGCCCCGCTGTCAGTGTCGTTGTCATCGACTGGATCAGACGATCCAGATGGAACGATCGTCGGCTACAGCTGGGACTTCGGTGACGGTTCGCCGCTCAGCACCAGCGCCAATCCGACGCACACCTACGCGGTGGGCTCGCACACCGCGACATTGACGGTGACCGACGATGACGGAAACACCGGCACGGCGACCGCCACGGTGGTGGCCATCGCCAACGTGGCGCCGGCTGTCGTCGCCAACGCCACCCCAGCTGCCGGCAAGGCACCGCTGTTGGTGACCTTCAGCTCGGCTGGGACGGTGGACAACGACGGCACCATCGTCGGCTACAGCTGGGACTTCGGTGACGGCTCGCCAGCCGACACTTCGGCGAACCCGACGCACACCTACACCACTGCAGGTCTTCGAACCGTCGTATTGACGGTCACCGATGACAGCGGTGACAGCGGTACCGGATCGACGACGGTAAATGTTGGTCCGACCAACGTCGCCCCCGTCGCTGTGGCCACCGCGACCCCATCCTCCGGCAAGGGCCCGTTGGCCGTGGCGTTCACGTCGTCTGGCTCGACGGACTCCGACGGCACGATCGTCGCCCGTAGTTGGGACTTCGGTGACGGCTCGCCGCTCGACGCGACAGCCAATCCATCGCACACCTACGCCGTCGGGGTCTACACGGCGACGCTGACCGTGACCGACGATGACGGTGCCACCCACACGGTGGCCAAGACGATCAACTCCAACCCGAACCAATCACCGACCGCGCAAGCCGCTGGCACGCCCTCCTCGGGCAAGGCTCCGTTGTCGGTCGCCTTCTCCTCGGCTGGGTCGTCTGATCCGGATGACTCCATCGCCAGTTACAGCTGGGACTTCGGTGATGGTTCGCCGCTCGACTCGTCGGCCAACCCGTCGCACACCTACACGGTGATCGGCACCTATGTCGCCACGCTGACCGTCACGGATCAAGACGGTGCCACCGGTACCCATACGGTGAACATCTCGGCCAACCCGAACACGGCGCCGACAGCGGTTGCGAACTCGGACAAGACATCTGGTCTCGCCCCGTTGACGGTGGCCTTCAACTCGACCGGGTCAGTCGACCCAGACGGCACCATCGCCAGCTACAGCTGGGACTTCGGTGACGGTTCGGCGTTGGACACCACACCCAACCCGTCGCACACCTACTCGACCGACGGCGCCTACACCGCAACCCTGACGGTCACCGACGACACGGGCGCCACCGGCACCGCAACGCGGGCCATCACGGCGTTGAGCTCAGTGGTCTACGTGCGCAGCGACGGCAACAACGCCAACCTGGGCACGCCGACTTCACCCAAGCTCACCATCCAGGGAGCGTTGACCGCCGCTGCGACGAACGGGCAGACCAGCCTGCACGTGGCGGGTGGCTCCTATGCCTCCTTCAACGTGGTCAGCGGCATCAGCGTCGCGGGCGGCTTCGACCAGGACTTCGTCGAGGGCGGCGGTAACGGCGCCACGACTGTCACGGTCAGCGCGGCTTCTGGACCAGCAGTGACAGCAACGGGCGTCACGGTGGCGACCACGTTGAAGAAGCTGACGATTCAGGGCGGCGGCGGAGCCAACGCAACGGGCCTCGTAGCTGACTCCAACTCGGTCGTGGCGCTCGACACCGTCTCGGTGAACAGCGGTGCACCCACCGGCGCGGGCAACAGCGCCTACGGCGTTCGTGCCATCGGCGGATCCACGGTGACCATTACGAACAGCACGATCACCGCCCAGAACGGCGTGACCGGAACTGCCGGTACCGCGGGTGCAGGCGGCGCCATCGGTGTGGCCGGTACTGCCGCATCGGGTACCACCCTGGGCAACGGGGCGACAGGTACGCCCGCTACCCGAAACGGCGGCAACGGCGCCAACGGCGGCGGTGGCAACTTCGCTGTCTCCACCAGTCAACAGGCTGGATCTACTGGCTCCGTCGGTGGCGGCACTCCCGCGGCGACCGGTGGCACGGGCGGCCCGGCGAACGCGTCGGGTATCGGCGGCGGCGGCGGCGGTGCCGGTGGCACCGGTGTCGCCACGGGCGGCGGTACTGGCGCTTCGGCGATCGGGGCGGCCGGATCCACGTACGCCGGGACTTCTGGTAGCGCCGGCGGTGTCGGTGGCGGCGGTCGCGGTGGCGGCGGTGGCGGCGGCGGTGGCGGCTTCAATGCGTTCTCCGGTGCTCGTAAGGGCGGTTCGGGCGGCGGCGGCGGCTCTGGCGCCCTCGGCGGCGCCGGCGGAACCGGTGGTACGTCGGGCGGCGGCTCATTCGCGGTCTACGCCCACAACGCCTCGGTGACGATCAGTAACTCTGTGCTCACCTCAGGCGACGGTGGCGCTGGCGGCGACGGTGGTGCTGGCGGTGTCGGTGGTGCCGGTGGTGCTGGCGGTGCTGGTGGCAACATCTCGAACAACCCTGCTGGCGGCGGCGGCGGTGGCGGTGGCGCAGGCGGCGTCGGTGGTTCCGGTGGCGGTGGCGGCCTCGGTGGCCCCTCAGTCGGCGCCTACCGGACCGGGAGCGGCACGCTCACGATCACCGGAGGTTCCACGACCGTGGGCAGCGCCGGGGCAGGTGGTCTCTCAGGTGCTGCTGGCACCGGTGGTGCCGGTGGCGCAGCGGGTGCGTTGGGCACCAGCAACACAGCGGGTCGTAACGGCTTCGCTGGTGCTGTTGGGACTGCTGGTGGATCCGGCAGTGGTGGATCGCCGGGCACCAACGGACTGAGCGCTGCTCGAGTCCCCGCCAACCTCACCCCCGTTGCTGCCACGTTGGCAACCCCGAACGCGGGTAAGGCCCCGCTTCCGGTCGTCTTCAGCTCGGCGGGATCATCCGATCCCGACGGCACGATCTTCAGCTACAACTGGGACTTCGGCGACGGCAGTCCCGTGAGCACCGTGGCCGATCCCACCTACACGTACCCGATCCCCGGGCTCTACACCGCCATCCTGACGGTGACCGACAACGAGGGGGCGACAGCATCGAGTGCCAAGGTGGTCAACGTGGTCGCCAACGTGGCGCCCACGGCGGTCGCCAATGCTGATGTCACCAGCGGAGCAGCTTCGCTGGCCGTCAACTTCAGCTCCACGGGCTCGGTCGACTCCGACGGAGTGATCGTGGGCTACAGCTGGGACTTCGGTGACGGCGGCCCACTCGACACGACACCCAACCCGTCGTACACCTACACCACACCCGGCACCTACAACGCCGTAGTGACGGCCACCGATGACAATGGGGCGACATCAACCGCCACCGTCGTCATCACGGTGACCTGACACAACTTCTGAGGGTCCGGAGTCATCGTGAAGTCGATGCCTCCGGACCAACCGAACACAGCACAATCAGTAACAGCAGACGAAGTAGAAGCAGCAGATCAGTACGAGTACGTCAACCGGCTGCGACCGGATGCACGACATGCCGAACCCGGAGGGGAAGCACATGAAGACACGATCCAACACCATCAAGGACTCGAGGTTCGTCATCGAACCACGACGCCGAACATCAATGTCGGTGGTCGTCTCGGCGGCTGCGGCCGTGGCGCTGCTCGCCGCGGTGTTGGCGGGTATCTTCGCGAATCCCTTCGCCGCCGCCCAGCCGGTCGGCAACCCGGGCGCCGTCAACTTCAAGATCGTTGGCGGCAACATCGGGCTCGGGACCCAGGCATTCAGTCTCGTTCCGAAATCGACCACCGAGTGCAACGACGGGGAAAACAACGACGGCAGCGATCCGGTGCCGGGTGACAACACCCAGGACCTGAACATCGATTTCCCCGCTGACGCTCAGTGCTCGAGTGCGCTCGACAACTCTGAGGTCCAGACCGGGTTCCAACCCAAGCAGGACACCACGATCAACGGAACGATCAGCAGCTCCGGAGCAGTCTCCGTGCCGACGTCCGGCATTTTCTTCCCGCCGATTTATCAGTGGCAGGCGGGGGCCGTTTTGACGGTTCAGATCGTCCCGACGGCGGCCGGCACCGGCAACCTCAATCCCCTGACCGGTGTTGCCAACCTGACGATCACCCTCAAGATCAGCCTCAGCGGATCTCCCTCCGGTGTGTCCCTCGGCTCCAGCTGCCAGGTCGGACCCTTCACCATGGCGTTGATCACCGGTACGACCAACCCGCCGCTGCCGAACCTCCCGATCACCGGCGTCCCCTATGACGCCACCACCGGCCAGGCAACTGGTGTGAACAACTCCTTCTCTGTGCCCGGAGCCTCCGGTTGTGGCCCGCTGGGCTTGGCGAACGGTCAGCTCAACACCGGCCTCGGCATTCCGGCGGCAGCTGGTACGAACACGGCCATCCTCGTTCTCGAGGCCAATCCGAAAATCACGAAGGGTGTGAACGCATCCAACGTTCCCTCGGTCACCTCTGGTACCGCGCCGCTGACCGTGAACTTCAACGGCACCGGCTCCAGTGCTGTGAAGCCCATCGCCTCCTACGCTTGGAACTTCGGTAACGCCCAGACGGCAACCGGTTCGACCTCCTTCACGACCTACAACACTCCGGGTACCTACACCGCGTCGCTTGAGGTCACCGACAGCGACGGCGACAAGGACACCAAGACGGTCACCATCACGGTCACCGCTCCGGTCAACGTGGCGCCGACCGCCGCCATCTCCACCTCCGGCACGGCGGGAATAGCGCCCTTCGCGGTGAACCTCAGTGGCTCCGGCTCGAGTGATCCCGACGGAACCATCGCCAGCTACTCCTGGAACTTCGGCGACGGCAGCCCGGCCAACACCACGGTCAGCCCCTCGAAGACCTACAGCACACCCGGCATCTACACGGTCACGTTGACCGTCACCGACAACCAGGGCGCCACGGGCACGGCCACTCAGCTCATCACGGTGACGGCCACCCCGAACGTCTCTCCGACCGCTTCCATCCAGACGGTGGCCGTGGCAGGAACCATTCCGCTGACCGTGACGTTCTCCGGCGCCGGCTCGACCGACCCCGATGGAACGATCGCCAGCTACGCATGGGATTTCGGCAACTCGACATCGGCAACGGGCGCCAGCGCTCAAGCGGTCTACACCTCTGCCGGTACCTACACCGTGACATTGACGGTGACCGATGACGATGGTGCAACGGGCACGCAGCAGGTGGCGATCGAGGTCTCGCTTGATCCGAACATTGCCCCGAGCGCGGCGTTCTCGACGAGCGTGATTTCCGGCAGCGCCCCCCTGGCTGTGTCCTTCGACGGCTCTGCCTCGAGCGATGTCGATGGCACCATTGCCACCTATGCCTGGAACTTCGGCAACGGCCAGAACGCTGCTGGCGCCACCGCCGCCGTCACCTACAACCTGCCCGGCACCTACATCGCCACGTTGACGGTCACCGACAACAAGGGCGCTATTGGTACGGCCACCAAGACCATCGTGGTGTCCCCCCCGCCGAACCAGTCGCCGGTGGCGAACTTCACGACGACCCCGAGCAGTGGCACCGCACCATTGCTGGTGCAGCTCAGCAGCGTGGGCACGAGCGATCCGGATGGGGCCATCGTCGGCTACGCCTGGAACTTCGGTAACGCTCAGACCTCGACGGCACCGTCGCCTAGCGCCACCTACTCGGTGGCCGGCACCTACGTCATCACCTTGACGGTGACCGACAATGACGGCGCCACCGCCGTGAAGAGCGCCACGGTGGTCGTGAGCCCGCCGAACCTGCCGCCGGTGGCGGTCATGACCGCCACCCCCGTGACCGGTAGCGCACCGCTGCTCGTGAACGTCAATGGCGCCAGCTCGTCTGATCCTGACGGTTCAGTGGTCAGCTACGCCTGGACCTTCGGTAACGGCCAGACCGCCACGGGGGCAACCTCATCGGTCACCTACGCCACTACTGGTTCCTTCCTCATTCGGCTGACGGTGACGGACAACCGTGGAACCACTCGTTCCACGACCACCACCGTGGTGGTCAGCGGCTCCAACGTTCGACCGATCGCTGTTCTTGCGGCACTCCCGACCTCGGGACCGGCGCCGCTGCTCGTATCGCTCAGCGCGGTCGGCTCCAACGATCCCGACGGCTCGATCGTCAGCTACTCGTGGAACTTCGGTAACGGCCAGTCGGCCACCGGCCTGGCCACCCAGGTGAACTACACCACGCCGGGCACCTACATCGTCTCGCTGACGGTCACCGACAACCGTGGCGCCACGGGAACCGCAACGGAGACGGTCGTCGTCGACCCGCCGCTCACTGTTCGGGACCGGGTGCGCCTGCAGCTCACCGGTTCTGTGAACTACGGCTTCGATGGCCCCATCTCGAGCGGGAACTTCGGCATCCAGTCCGATCAGTTCGGGGTGGTCGCTGTCAGCGGCTCGGGCACCTTCGGCGCAACCGGCGCGGTGTCGGTGTCGCTCAACCGGTTCCTCTGGTTCAACGCCTTTACCGGCACGGTCAACGTGACCGACACGGGCCCGGCAGCAGTGAGCACCTCGACCACGGTGTTCTTCCAGGCGCTGTCTCGACCCTCGGCGACGTCGGTTCGTGGATCCGCTGGCGGCGTGAACAACTCATTCCAGAGTTACAACCTCGCCTTCACGATCGATGATCGGGCATGAGGAAACTCCGAGCCATCATCGGGTTGTCCCTGTCGGGGCTGATCGTCGCTTCGTGCACTACTGGGGGCACGGGCGGCGGCGGCACCGGTGGCAATGTTGCACCCGTGGCCAACGCAACGGCGACACCAGCGACCGGCACAGCTCCACTCACCGTGGCGCTGAACTCAGCCGGTTCGACCGATTCCGATGGAACCATCGCCGGCTACAACTGGAACTTCGGTGACGGCTCAGCGGCGAGCACCTCCGCCAACCCGTCACACGTCTACTCGGCGGTCGGTTCGTTCACGGCCTTCCTGACCGTGACTGACAATCTTGGTGCGACCGGAACCAGTCAGGTGACGATCACCACCACGAGCGGTGGCGGCGTTACGACCACCACCGCGTCGACGACCACCACGACGATCCCGTCGGCAAGTTCGGTCACGACGGTCTCTGGCCGTCAGCACACCTGTGCATTGCGCAGCGACGGAACGGTTCGGTGTTTCGGCAGCAACATCTTCGGCCAACTCGGTGACGGGACCAACACCAATCGCACCACACCGGTCACCGTGTCCGGGATCTCCGGTGCCACGGCGCTCTCAGCGGGGGCGTACCACACGTGTGCCATCGTCGCCGGGGGCGTCACCAAATGCTGGGGGAGCAACTCCGACGGCCAGCTCGGCGACGGCAGCACCGACTCCTCCAACGTTGCGGTGACGGCGTTCAATCTTCCCGCAGCCAGCGCCGTTGCAGCTGGTGGCGCACACACCTGTGTGGTTCGTGTCGGCGGTGCCGCTTCTTGCTGGGGCGACAACTTCAGTGGCCAGTTGGGCACCGGGAGCAACTCCTCGGCGACCACTCCTCGAAGCGTCAGCGGCCTGAACGGCGTCACGTCGATCACTGCCGGTGATTCCCATACGTGTGCATTGCGCTCAACGGGCGCCGTGGCGTGTTGGGGTGACAACTTCAACGGCCAGCTCGGTGACGGAACCCTGGGAGCGGCCAACGTTCCCCGCACCGTTTCTGGGCTGGGCAACGCCGCATCGGTCCAGGCCGGCAGCGGCTTCACCTGTGCCCGCACCAACGCCGGTGGCGTCGTGTGCTGGGGCGAGAACATCTACGGCCAGCTCGGCAACGGTGCCATTCTGCCGCCGCCGCCGGTGGCTGGTGACCCGCCCCCCACACCAATCAACGAGACAAGCCCCGTCGCGGTGCTCAACGTGTCCGGTGCGATCTCCCTCGGAGTCGGCAACGATCACGCCTGCGCCGTGATTGGCGGCGGGACGGTTCGTTGCTGGGGTCGCAACACAACGGGCCAATTGGGCGACGGCACCACCGTCACCCGCTCCGCGTCTGCTGCGGTCACCTCACTCACGGGGGCCACAACGGTCAGCGGCGGCGAGGGTCACACCTGTGCCGCTCGCAGCGCCGGTCAGGCGTCCTGCTGGGGCGACAACCCGTCGGGCCAACTGGGTAACGGCACCACCACCAGCTCCAACGTCCCGGTGTCGGTCACGGGTCTCTGACACTGGCGAGTTGCCGGCCAGGGTCAGTCCCAGCTGCCCGCTCCAAACCCTCGCATCGCAGGAGGGTTTCGACCTTCCCCGCTCGAGTCCCTCAAGGAACAAGGGAGTCCAATCCACACGTGAGGTGGGTTGGACTCCGTTCCTCGCGTCGCTGTATGACTCAGCCTGGTTCGACGGTCTCGCTGAACGGTCCCGCTCGCAGCGCCGCCACGCCCACGAGGGCGATCCCGAGCGCACCGAGAATCTCGACGGACGAGGCGATGTACGAAAACCACCGCCAGGAGTCGATCTCCCAGACGGGGTCGCTCATGGCGCTCCAGTGCGGGAGCCAGTGCGCCACGCCGAATCCGATGGCGAGGGGGAACCCGGCAGCGACCGCCGCGTACGGGGCAAGCCGATGGCGGGTCAGGATGAGCGTGATGGTGGCGACCTGGAGGATGGTCCCGATGTTGCCCATCAGGTAGAGGAACTCGGTGACGCTGCCTTGGCCCCGACGGAGATGATCGATCATGTGAATCGTGGTGCCGATCGCGAAGAACACCCCGGCACTCCAGAGAAGGCGCTCTCGTTGCTCGGGCGAGCGGCGGCCGGGTGATCTCCGTCGACGCTCGCCGCCAGGGAGACCGATGCAGTTGGCGTCGTCGATCGTCGTGCCGCCGATCGGTTCGTCGCCGATCGTGTTCTGGTTCATGGCTGCCTCCGGAAAGGAATGGCGGGTGACCCCACGGTACTAGAACGATCGCTCTAGAATCGACTTCGTGCCACCCTCGAGTCGCGAACGGATCCTCGCCGCCACCAACGAACTGTTCAGGCGCCAAGGCTTCAACGGAACGTCGCTCAAGCAGGTCACACAGACGGCCCCCGCCACGGTGGGGTCGATCTACCACTTCTTCCCCGGCGGCAAGGAGGAGTTGGCGGCAGCGGTGATCGAGACGTCCGGCGCGTCGTATCGCGAACTGTTCGAGATGATCGCCGATGCCGAGCCGACCATCGCCTCGGCGGTGTCGGCGTTCTTCGATGGCGCCGCCTCAGTACTGGAGCAGACCAACTTCATCGACATCTGCCCCATCGGCGGCGTGGCCCGAGAGGTAGCGAGCACCAACGAGAGTCTCCGCCTTACTGCGGACCGGGTGTTCGTGTCGTGGGTCGCGTCGGCTGAGGCTCGGCTGATGGCCAGTGGCATCGGCGAGGCGGACGCCGCCGGGTTGGCTGTTGCGCTCGTGGCGTCGATCGAGGGCGGATTCCTGCTCGCCAGAACAGCGCGGGATGGCGACCGGCTGCGAGCGGTGGGTCGACAGTTTCGCCGACTCGTCGAGATGACCCCGGCGGGGGATCGGGTCGACTGAAGGCTGACCGTCAGTCGATGCGGATCGCGCGCTCGCGGAGTTGGGGCTCGAGTTCGAGAAAGACCTTCCGGTATGCGAACCAGGGGACGCTCACCCACAGGTGATGGATCAGGTGGTAGTTCTGGCCCAACAACAGTGCGTGACGAACCCGGCCCGGTTGGAGTCGGGTGTCGTGGAACCGCTCGGTGTTGTCGAAGGGAAAGTGGGGCAGATAGTCGAAGGCGTAGAACAGCCAGAGGCCGGCGACGAGAATCGGCGCCAAGTACAGCACCCCGAAGGCAGCGAAATGGCCGGTCGCGATGGTGATCGCACTCGTGGCCACGATCGCCACGTCGAGGATGCGTTGGCCCATACGGTCTCGCTCGCTGCCCCAGCGGTTTCGGAAGCAGAGTCGTCGATAGTTGAACGCCGTCGTGATGAGCCAGAGGGGGAGGACAGCACGGGGACGGTGGGACACCCAGTGGTCGGGATCGCGTTCTGGGTCGTTGGTGTGCGCGTGATGATTGAGGTGGCAGATCCGGAACACCGGATAGGTGAACCCCAACATGAGCGCCGGAAGCCATCCGAGTGCATCGTTGAGTCGTCGGTTCGTGTGTGCTGTCCGGTGCACGCTTTCGTGGAACACGGTGAACCCAAGATAGTTGGCGACGGCGTTCACTGTCATCGCCGCCCACCACGGAAGCGATCCGTTGAGGAAGCCGACCCAGCCGATCATCCACCCCGCGAGCGATGCAATACCGAGCCACATGGTGGGGTTTCTCCACCATGAGATGTCGGGGACACCGCGATGCTCGGGCGATGGTGCGAGTCGGTCCTGGCCGGCGCTCGACGCACGGCGTGCTTGTAACGCGGTCAGCCGATCTGCTGTGGTCTCGTCCATCGACTGATGGTATCGATGACGGCTGGGCATCGCTCGGGCTGATCGGCAAGGCCAGGTCCATCGCTCATGGACGCAAGAGTGCCTACGCTGTGGAACTCGATTCGTGTCGCGGATGCAGCGAATGCGTCGAGGTCTGTCCCGAGAACGCCATCACGGTGGTGAAGCGACCCTGAAGGGGGCCCCATGAATGACAGCTCGACGGTGGCGGCGTCGAACGACCGGTCCACTCCGGTGCTCGCAACGATCCTCAAAGGTGGTGGCATCGGGATAGTTTTTGCCGCCGTAGCGAACGTGGTGATTTTTCTGATCGGCAACGCGGGGGCCCCGCTGCAGGTCGAAACCGGCGGGAACCCGGCAGTGGAGGACCTCAACGTTTTCGCAGTGCTCATCTCGTCGACGCTGTTCGTGATCATCGGAGCGGTGGGTGCCTGGGTATTCGAGCGATTCCTCCCCAACGGCTTCCGTATCTGGTCGATCGTGGCGGTCGTACTCGCAGCGGCGTCGGTAGTTCCGGTGAATGGGTTCGATGTCGGCAACGATTCCCGCCTTGCGGTCTCTGCCATGCACCTGATGGTGGCGGTCGCTGCGATCGCCGGCCACGTCGTCGCACGTCGAAGCGCCTCGACGGCGGCCGCATGACTCGGACTTCGGCAACGACGTTTGTGGCGGTTGCGGCGCTCCTGTTCGTCACGGCCTGTGCTGGTGATCGCAACGACTCGACTCGCAAGGAAAATCCAATGACGACCGTTCCGAATCAGATCGCGCCCGAGGTCACACCACCGAACGAGTTGGGGCCGCACCCGGTCGGTCGGCGAACCATCAAGGTGGTCGACGCATCCCGGAAACGAACCCTCAACGTCGACGTCTGGTACCCCGCCGACGCCGAGTCAGCGAGCTCAGCGCCGCTGACGCGCTACACCTTCCTGCCGACCGCCTACGTCGATTCCACGACCGCTCGTGACATGCCAGCCGTCGCCAGTGATGGTCCGTTTCCATTCGTCGTCTACAGCCACGGAAACGGTGGGATCAGCTATGTGGCCTCGTTCAACATGGAGCATTTGGCGAGCTACGGCTTCGTGGTGGCGTCGCCCGACCATCTTGGAAACACCGCTGTCGAGAGCGTGATTGGAACCAGCGACGACGAACCAGTGGTGGCAATGAACCGCCCGCCCGACATTTCTTCGGTGATCTCCGAAATGTTGGCCCTGTCGAACGATCCGGGGAGCCTGTTCGGCGGTGCGATCGATCCCGAACGAATCGGCGTGATGGGCCACTCCTTCGGTGGGTTCACCGCGCTGGCGGTGGCTGGCGGTTTCGCCAGTCCGACTGGGGAGATACCTGCCGACCCGCGGATCAAGGCCGCCATCGGCCTCGCCCCGTATTCGATGTTGTTGTCCGATGGGAACCTGGCTGCCATCAAGGTGCCGACGCTGCTCATGGTGGGGGACAAGGACGTGACCACGCCCATCGACGGCCAGACCACCAGGCCATGGGAGAAGATCACCGCGACACCGATCTATCGAGTCGACATGGCGGGCGCGGGCCACCAGTCCCTGACCGACGTCTGCGACTATCAGCAGTCCATCCCGAAACTGCCGGATCCGCCGCAGGTGGTGATCGACTTCGTCAATCGGTTGGCCGAAGAGGGGTGCGGCCCGCAATTCATGGACAACGCCCGCGCCAAGGACCTTGTCAACATCTATACCACCGCGTTCCTCGAGACATACGTGGCCGGGAACGACACCTTCGCCGGAGTACTCACGGACGCGTACGCCAAGGAGTCGAGCGACATTCGCTTCCAGTCACGCGGCGGCGCCTGAGGCTCGAGCGCCCGCAGCCAATCATTCCAGTCTCAGTCAGGAGGGTTGGTCGGGTCGCGGTGCCAGTGTCGGACCAGACTCGACGTAGTTCCGGAGTCGTCGCAGCATCAGCCGGTTGGCGGTCCACATGGCGCCCTTGATGACCGGTGTGATGTTGGCGGCGACGCCCGTCAGTCTCATCGCCATGGTCCACTCGAGGTGCGTCCGCCCGCTCGCCAACTCAGTCACGAGGTAGTCCTCTGCGAAGGCGCCAGGTCCGCCTTTCACGGTCTGGTTGAACCGGAAGGCCATGCGACGGTTCGGTTCCCACGCCAAGAATTCCTCCCAGCCGACCAATCCGGCTCGCATGGTGACGGTCCTGGTCGATCCCACCTCGATGGGGAAGGGCGAGGTCCACTCGACATCAGTGATCGGGAACGCGAACTTGCTCCACGAGTCAGCATCTTGGAAGACGTCGAAGAGCTGTCCTGGAGTCGCCGCCATGGTCTCGTTGACCGTCACGATGCACGGCGCCGTCGTCAAGAAATCGAGATCGACGCGCTCGCACTCGATCGGTTGCGGTGAGGTGGTTGGAGGCTCGGCCATGGACAGAAGTTCTAGTCGGCGAAACGCCCCCGGGGTGGGCTGGCTCAGCGGACTCGGCGGACGTCGAAACCACGCTTCATCAGCAGCGAGATGACCTCGTCTTGATGGGCTGAATCGCGCGTCTCGACGGTGAGGAACAACGCGACGTCGCCGTAGGGGAGTCGCGCTCCAGAGCGCCGATGCGTCACCTCCAAGACGTTCAAGCCGAGCTCTGCGACTTCGGCGGTCAGCCCAGCCAGGGATCCGGGCGTATCGGCCATCACGATCTCGAGCGAAAGGTACCGGTCCGAGAGTTCCAACCCGTAGTCGATCTGCTTCGCCAGGAGGAGCGGATCGACGTTGCCGCCGCCCAGCACCACCGCCACCGGCCCCTCGAACGAGTCAGCTTCGGCCAGAGCGACCGCCATGGCAGCGGCACCAGCAGGCTCGACCACCGCCTTGGCCCGCTCCAACAACATCAGCCCCGCCCGGCTGATGTCGTCGTCGCTCACGAGGACGAGCGAATCGACGAACGCTGTGACGTGCGCCAGCGTCAAGGCGCTCGGCGAGGCGAGCGCTATGCCATCGGCGATGGTCCGGGGCTGGACGACGACGGGCCGACCGGCACGATGAGATTCCACCATCGATGGTGATCCCTCGGCGACTGCGCCGATGATGAGCACGTTGGGCCGAGTCTGTTTGATGGCGGCGGCGATGCCCCCGAGAAGACCGCCTCCGCCGACGGCGACGATCACTGTCGCGAGGTCGGGAACTTCGTCCAGGAGCTCGAGGCCAATGGTTCCCTGGCCGGCGATCACCGACGGGTGATCGAACGGGGAAACGAACACCGCTCCCGATTCGGTCGCCCAGGCCTTCGCTGCGTGAATGCAGTCATCGACGGTGTCGCCATCGAGAATCACCTCGGCGCCGTAGTCGCGGGTCGCTTGGACCTTTGGCAAGGAAGCGGTTCGTGGCATGAAGATGGTGGAACGATGACCGAGCAGCGACGCCGCCAGTGCCACACCTTGCGCATGGTTTCCAGCCGATGCTGCCACGACGGTGCTCGATGACTCGAGCTCCGACAACCGTGTATAGGCGCCGCGGATCTTGAAGGATCCCGTCCGTTGGAGATGCTCCGGTTTGAGCCAGATCTGGACCCCGGCAACTCGGCTCAGGTTGTGCATCATGACGGCTGGAGTGGGCCGTATCACCCCTGCGAGGAGTCGTCGTGCTGCTGCTATTCGCTCCAGTGGAACGAGCGCGGTGGCGCGGTCAGCGGACTCAGGGATGGACACCTACCGAGTCTGTCAGGCTCCCGCCCCAGGGGTGATGGCTCCCGCCCCAGGGGTGATGGCTCCCGCCCCAGGGGTGATGGCTCGCCATCATGCGGGATCAGCCAGCCGCCCATGTGCCGGCCATGGACGAGAACTCGGTGCTGATTCCGACCTGATCGAAGTATCCGGATTCGAGTGCGTCCAACATGTCGGTCCCTGGCCCACCCACCATCGGGGTGTCCTCCGGCTGGTCAACAGTCGATGCGGGTTGATTCTGTCGCGCCGCGAGAGGAACGCCAGGGCGATCTGGTTGCATGCCAGGTGCAACAAGTTGGGGGGAGCCACTGCAGAGGTTCGTCGGTGCACGCAACGGAAGGTCGTTGAGATCGAAGACGGTCGGGTCGGGCTGGGTGAGGCCCAACGATGTCCCGATGTTGTTCGCTCCGCGGTCGCGAGGCGTGAGTGACCAATCAGCGCTTCCCCCGGCGCCTTCCGCGGGAGCACCGAGAAACCGCCACTCGATGAACCGGAGGATGGACGAGTGGTCGTAGGTCCGATGGTCGACGTAGCCAGGTCGAGCGTACGGCGAGGCAAGAATCGTCGGCACGCGGAATCCCGCTTGGCCGAAGTTCTCCGAGTCAAGGTTCGAGGCGTGTAGGTCGGGGAAGACCGGCGGCGCGACGTGATCGAAGAAGCCGCCCCACTCGTCGTAGGTCAGGACGAAGAGCCCGTTGTCCCAGTGGGATGACTCGGTGAACGCCCGGAAGGTGTCACGCAGGAATCGTTGGCCGGACGCTGGGTCGCAGAGCGGATGGTCATCCGCCTGCCACCACGGGAGGTACGGCGGGTCGAGAAACGTGACCGAGGGGAGGTTGCCGGTGGCGCAATCCTCGAAGTATCGATCGATCGGCGACAAGATCGGTGCCATGCGCCCACCCCACAACGCGAGCGACGGAAGGTCAGGGGAGTAGGAGCGAACATCGACGTTGGCGCCACGAAGACGATCCCAGATGGTGTCCCATTGGTGACCACCCTCAGCGATCGGGATGTAGTTGTTCTTGTAGCCCCCGGACTGCGCTGAGTGGAGATATCGACGATTCGGTTGCGTGGGGCCGAGGACCGAGGCGTGATAACGATCGAAGGTCGTGAACCGGCGAGCCATCCGCGAGTGGAAGGGCAGGTCGTCGGCTTCCATGTATCCGAGCGCCAATAGGTCGTTCCCGCTGCCGGCGGAGAGAAAGCCGCCATCGCGTTCGGCTCGTCCGGCGTTCCACCCATGACCGGGATCGGAGTAGCCGCAGCCCCGGTAACCGACGGGCGTTGCGCCACCATTCATCGAGAACGTCGAGATCGGGTTGCCTTGGGTGTCGAGGTAGGTCTGGTTCGGCTGCGCGTCGATGGCGAATCCGGACCCGTACTGTCGTCGTCCACGTTCCAGGTAACTCTCGTCCCGACCGAGCCATCCGAGATAGTGGTCGAACGAGCGGTTCTCCATCATCAACACCACGATGTGATCAATGGGTGCCTCGCTGGCTGGGACGTCGAGGATCGACCCTTGAGGGAGCAAGGACGGAAAGTACTCCCGACCGATTCCACCGGTTGCCGGCACCGGAGCACAGCCCGCGAGCGATGCCCCGAATGCCGCGCTCGCTCCGAACGCACCGCTGGCTCGTAGAAACCCTCGTCGATCCATGTCGTGTCTCCCCACGCCCCACTGTCGTGGCCCACGCCCGCAGCGTCGGCACCTCAAGAGTCTGGCCGAACTCCGACCCCGGGGGAAGGCCCCATTTTCGTCGTCGCCGGTCGTTGGGTGACGCGTTGTCGGCGAACATCTCGGAACGTTCTGCCACATCTGAACGCCGATTGTGCAACACTGACCGGAGTCGTATGCCCTTGGGAGGGAAGCATGAGACGAGTACTTCGTCCATTGGCCATTGTCGGAGCGATTTGCCTCACGGTGATCGCAGCTGGCTGCACCACCGCGTCGGGGGGACCACCAGCGCCCGCGGGCGGGTGTCTGATGACCAAGGCCGGCTACGGCGGCGCGCCGTCGGTCTACATCAACTGGAACACGCTGTATGGGGCTGGCAAGAACATCAAGGTGTACTCCGACGCTGCCTGCACCACGCCGGTGCTCGGTGTCGACGGTAATGCCAGCGCCTTTGCAACCGTGCAGGGTCCAGTCCCGTCGCTGCCGTTCGGTTACACATCGTGGAATCAGGTGCCTGCCGTCGGTGCGGGCGACCTCCCCGCATGGATCTCCAGCTACAGCCAGGCACAGGCACTGTGCATCGGTGTTGCCGGTTGGTCGTCGCTGCCAGCGAACGTGAGCATGGCGGTGTCATACGTACCAGACCTCGTCGGGGTGGCGAACAGCTTGCCCAGCAATCTCTGGTCCTGCAACGCCATCGACAACGCCACGAACACGGTGCTGTTGCCGTAGATCGCTCTGCTTGTCGGCGGCCGTCGGCCGCCGACGAGTCACAGCTTCACGATCACCTCGTCGCCCGCTCGGTGGTCGATGCTGGTCGAAGCAGGGCGTTCCGCACGACTCCACGTCCCATGGATCTTCTGCTGTTGTCGAACTCCACCAACTTCGGCAGCACGATGTTCCACCACGCTGCTGACCACATGGTGGAGCTCGTTGCCGGAGACCGCGTGACCTTCGTTCCCTTCGCTCTCGCTGACTGGGACGACTACGCCAACCGTGTTACTGATGCGCTTGGTCTGCTGGGGATCGAGGTCGAATCAGCTCACCGGTCCGCTTCCCCATCCCAAGCGATCCTCGAAGCCGACGTACTCCTCATGGGTGGCGGCAACACCTTCCGACTCCTCGACACGCTCTATGGGCTGAACGTCACGGCTGGCATCACGCATCGGGTGCGGTCCGGCGAGGCCCGCTACATGGGCGCGTCGGCGGGAACGAACGTCGTGTGTCCGAGCATTCGAACGACGAATGACATGCCGATCTGTCGACCGCCGAGCTTCGACGCCCTCGGGTTGCTGCCGTTTCAGATCAACCTTCACTATGTCGACCCCGATCCGGCGTCGACCTTCATGGGTGAGACGAGGGATGAACGAATCGGCGAGTTCCTCGAAGAGAATGACTGCCCAGTGCTCGCCATGTATGAGGGCACATGGCTTCGGGTCCATGGTTCAGCGGCGTCGGTGACGGGCCGGGCGCGTCTGTTCGAGCGGACGGGCTGTGAGTCGTTTGCTGACGGTGTTGATGTGTCGAAGCTGCTGGATCTGACGCCTCACTTCGACCAAGGCCTGCGGCCTCCGCTCTGAGCATCGCTGGTCGCCCCTGACCTGCCGTCACATGGCAATGAGTTCAATCCTCGTGCCGTCGGGGTCAGCGAGAAAGAGCAGCCGTACGCCCACCGAGACGTCGGTGGCGTCGAGGACTTGTCCGCCGTGGCGAACCAACCTCGCAGCCACGAGGTCGATGTCGTCGACGATGAAGGTCAGATGTGTGAGCCCCAGTTGGCCTCGGCTGGTCGACGGGACGCCCGTCGGCGCCGGCGTCTCGTAGGCCAAGAGCTCGAGTTTGAGCGACTCCCGGGTAATCATCTGCGAGCGAAGCGCTACCGGTGAGGACACTTCCAGGGCGTCGGCGAGCCCGGGGACAGCGCCATCATCGAGGTCGTATCCCTCTGCCTGTTCGAATCCGAGTCCATCGCAGTAGAAGCGGATCGACCGCTCGAGGTCCGCCACGCACAGTCCGCAATGGGAGAAGGCCACTCGCTCGGATGCCATGCCGAGACCCTATTCGGCTGTCAGCTGCACGGTGGAGCAGCGGTCACCGATACCGAGGGGTCCGCCACGATCGCTGTTCCTCCTAGGCTTCGAGGCCGGAGGTCTCGAGATGAAATTGATCACGCTCGGCACAGGCAGCCCGCTTCCTGATCCCAACCGTGCTGGGCCCGCCACCCTGGTTCGGGCAGCGGGACGAGATCTGCTGTTCGACTGCGGCCGAGGAGTGCTCATGCGCGCCGCTGGCGCCACGTCGGGGCCGCTCAACTTCGACACCGTTTTCCTCACCCATCTCCACAGCGATCACGTCACCGACTTCAACGACATCGTGACGATGCGATGGGCCATGTCGCCGGTTCCCAATCCGCTCCGTGTGGTCGGCCCGGTCGGCACCCAGCAGTTCGTCGAACGAACCATCGACATGCTGAGCGACGACATCGGTTACCGGATTGCGCATCACGACGACCTCAATTGGCAGCCGACGTGCGAGGTCACGGAGGTGACCGACGGTGTCGTCTCCGATGATGGAGTCGTCCGGATCATCGCTGCTCCGACCGATCACTCACCGGTACACCCGACTGTCGGCTACCGGATCGAAGCCGAAGGCCGCACCGTCGTCATCGCGGGTGACACGGTGCCGTGTGAGGGGTTGGACGCGCTGTGTGTCGGCGCCGACGTGTACGTGCAAACCGTCATCCGCCGGTCGTTGATCGAAGCGGTGCCCATGCAGCGGCTACAGGACATTCTCGACTATCACTCCAGCATCGAGGACGCTGCCGCCACTGCCAGTCGAGCAGGCGTCGGAGCGCTGGTCATGACGCATATGGTTCCGGCGCCATGGCCTGGCACCGAGCATGAGTGGCTGGCTGATGCGAGCGCGGCAGGATTCGCCGGCGATGTGTATCTCGCCGAGGACATGTGGGAACACGACGTCTGAGATGCCCCCGTCCTTCGAGCGACCGAGCGAACGCGATGCCTTCTGCGTCGACGCGTCGGTTCGGATAGCGATCGACGCGGGCTCGCCGTCGTTGCTCGCGCTGAGGGTGTCGCCGCCGTCAGGAACCGAGCAGACAGTCAAACGGCACCGCCTGGTCGTCAACGGGGTCGAGATGAGTGTCGATGGCGTCGGTCTGGTCCGTGCGTCGATCGATGGGGCGTCGTCGGTCATCACCGGTGATTGTCGGGTGCAGCTCCATTCGTCTCCCGACCTCGGGCCCCTTCCGTTCGGTGAGCTGGTGCGCTGGTTGACGCCGAGCCGGTTCTGTCCGTCGGATCGCATGGCGGGGTTCGCCCGCACCCAGTTCGGGGTGAGCGGCATCGACGTGATTGAGCGTGTCGCCGAGTTCGTGAACGAGCGGGTCCTGTACGAACCCAATTCGTCGCTGCCGTACACGGATGCGCTCGACACGCTGACGCTGTCGGTCGGGGTGTGTCGAGACTTCGCCCATCTGATGATCTCGTTGCTACGAGCTTTGGGCATTCCGGCCCGCTATGTGGCCGTCTACGCGCCCGGGTTGGAGCCACCGGACTTCCATGCGGTGGTGGAAGCCCACGATGGTGTCCGTTGGCGACTCATCGATCCCAGCGGGTTGTCGGATCCGACGGTGGTGGTGCGCATCTGTCATGGACACGACAGCGCCGACACGCCGTTCCTGAGCGTGTTGTCTGGCTGGGCGCCAATTGATTCGGTCGAGGTCTCCGCCAGCATCGTTTTCTGATCCGATCAGGTTGACTCGGTGACCTGGCCATGCTCGACATGGAGAGTGCGGGTGACGCGGAGGGAGCTGAGCAGTCGTCGATCGTGGGAGACCACGAGCAACGTGCCGGTATACGACTCGAGTGCTTCCTCGAGTTGTTCGATGGCGGCCACGTCGAGGTGGTTCGTCGGTTCGTCGAGTACCAGCAGGTTGACGCCGCGGGCTTGCAGGAGCGCCAACGCCGCCCGGGTTCGCTCCCCGGCCGACAATGTCGACGCCGTACGGAGCACGTGTTCGGCGCCGAGGCCGAACTTGGCCAACAGCGTTCGCACCTCGGGGTCGGTGAGCTCCCGACAGGCTGCACCGAAGGCCACGACCAGGGCGTCCTCGCCGACGAAGGCACCACGCGCCTGATCGATCTCGCCGATGGTCACGCCGGACCCCAACGAGGCGAGCCCGTCGTCGAGCGACAGGCGGCCCAGGAGCGCGGCGATCAGGGTGGACTTGCCGGATCCGTTGGCCCCGAGGATGGCCACTCGATCACCTCGATCCACCTGCAAGGTAACCGGACCGAACTCGAAGGAACCCCGACGGACCATCGCTTCGTTGAGCACCGCCACCACCGAACCAGAAGGCGGACCGGCGGCAATCGACATCTGCAGATCCCACTCACGCCGTGGTTCCTCGACGACCTCCAACCGCTCGATCATGCGGTCGGTCTGGCGGGCCTTGGCGGCCTGCTTCTCGCTCGTCTCGGCTTTGAAGTTCTTCCCGATCTTGTCTCGGTCGGTGGCCTTTCGGCGGGCGTTGCGCACGCCGGTATCCGCCCAGTCGCGTTGCATCCGTGAGCGATCGGTGAGCTTGGAGACCCGGCCAGCATATTCGTCATACTGCTCACGGGCGTGTTGACGAGCGAGCGTGCGTTCTTCGACGTAGGAGTCGTAGCCGCCGCCGAAGAGGTGCACGGACCGTTGATGGAGATCGAGTTCCAGGACCTTGGTCACGGTTCGTGCCAGGAACTCTCGGTCGTGGCTCACCACCACGATCCCGACGCGAGTGTTTGCAACGAACTGCTCGAGTTGGTCGAGGCCGTCGAGATCCAGGTCGTTCGTGGGCTCGTCGAGCAGGATCACGTCGTACTGGCTGAGCAGCATCGAGGCGAGACACGCCCGGGCGACCTGACCGCCTGACAACGACGTCATGGTCGTGTCGAGATCGATGTCGAGGCCGATCCCGGCAGCGACCTGGGCGGTGCGCTCATCGATGTCGGCGCTGCCGAGCGCGAGCCATCGATCGAAAGCGATGGAATAGGCGTCGTCGGATCCGTCGGCGCCGGCGGCGAGAGCAGTGGTCGCACGGTCGAGTTCGTGCTGTGCGGGGGTGGTGCCAGTGCGTCGCTTGATGAATTCGTCGATCGTTTCGCCCGGCATGCGGTCGGTTTCCTGGGGCATCAGCCCGACTGTCGCCTCGAGAGGTGCCAGAGTTCGTGTACCTGTCTCCGGTATATCGATGCCTGCGAGGATCCGGAGCAGAGTGGACTTTCCGGCGCCATTGGGGCCGACAAGCCCGATGACGTCGCCCGGAGCGACCACCAGGTCGAGGTCGGAGAAGAGCACGCGAGCGCCGTGACCAGCTCCCAGTCCTTTGACGACGATCTGGGCGCTCACTCAGTAGAGGCTAGATCCAGCCCGCGGACGCGCGGAATCAACGGGCTTCGTTGCGGCGGGCGAGCTGAGTTCCATGCCCGGTTGATCGACGGTTCGCACTAGCTTCGCCTGCGACCGCTTGCCGCGCACTGTACTCAGCGGTTTGCGCCGAACTCACCCAGGAGCAACCAATGTCCCGACGACCCACCTTCCTCGCTGCCGGCCTCGCGGCGCTGGCGTTCGTCGCTGGAGCCTGCGGCGATACCAAGGAGTCCACTGCTACGTCCGACACGACGACGACCATGCCGGGTTCGGCCACCAAAGCGTGTGCCCCAGCCGACCTCACGCTGAAAACTGCCGGCAAGCTGACCGTCGCTACCGGTGAGCCGGTGTTCGAGCCCTGGGCCTCCGACGATGACCCGACCAACGGCAAGGGCTACGAAGTTGGGATGGTCTACGGCATTGCCGAACAGCTCGGCATCGACAAGGCGGACGTGACGTGGGTTCGCACCGGCTTCGATGAGGCGGTCGCCCCCGGCGAGAAGACCTTCGACTTCAATGTCCAGCAGTTCTCCATCAGCGACGAGCGCAAGCAGGTCGTCGACTTCTCCGACGGCTACTACACCGTTCAGCAGGCCATCATCGGACAGGCCGACGGCAAGTTCGCCAACGCCAAGAATCTCGCTGAGTTGAAGGACGCGCGAATGGGCGCCGCCATCGGCACGACGAGCCTGGACTACATCGAGAACTACATCAAGCCCTCGGCCCAGGCGCTCGTGTTCGATGACAACGCCGCAGCCAAGGCGGCGTTCGACGCCAACCAGGTCGATGCCATCGTCTTCGATCTCCCAACCGCCTACTACATCACCTCGGTCGAGATCAAGGGTTCGTCGATCATCGGCATCCTGCCCCAGCAGGGCGATGCCGAAGAACTCGGTGCGCTCTTCGAGAAGGGCAGCTCGCTCGTTCCGTGCGTCAACAAGGCCATCGGCACGCTCTCCGAGAACGGCACGCTCGAGAAGTTGCAGGCGGAGTGGCTGGCCCAGGGCGGGGACATCCCCACATTGGAGAAGTGATCCACCCGTGACATCGGACGGTCGGACCGGGCTGGGGGCCGATGGCACCCAGCCGGGACCGGCGCCAGGGATGTGGCGTCGGAGAATCGGCCGGAGCGCTTCCACTCGGCTGCGATCGGAAGAGGGTGTTCGCGGCGCGCTGATTGCCAGCGTGAGCACCATCGCCGTGGTGGCGGTCGTGGCGATCGTCGTGCTCCGCAGCCCCAACTGGCCGAAGGTCCGCAACCAGTTCTTCGACGCCGATCGGTTCGTCGCCGCCTGGCCCAACGTGCTGCGCGGTTTCTGGGTCGACGTACAGATGTTCGCGTGGGCAATCGTGGCCATCCCGATCCTGGCGCTGCTACTGGCGGTGGCACGCAGTTTTCGGGGCCCCGCCTTCTTCCCGATCCGCGCCCTGGCCGTGATCTTCATCGACGTCATGCGGGGTGTGCCGCTCATCCTGCTGATCCTGTTGCTCGGGTTCGGTGTACCGGCGTTGGACCTACCGGGTTTGCCGTCGAGCTCCTTCTTCTGGGGCATCACCGCGTTGACCCTGTCGTACTCGGCCTACACGGCCGAGATCTTTCGGTCGGGGATCGACTCGGTGCCGGAAAGTCAGCGTTCCTCGGCGCGGTCCATTGGCCTCACTCAATGGCAGACACTTCGCTTCGCCATCCTGCCTCAGGCCATGCGCAACGTGGTCCCAGCGTTCATGAACACGGTGGTCTCCTTGCAGAAGGACGTGGCGCTGGTGAGTGTGCTCGGAGTGCGCGAGGCCGTTCGCGAAGCGCAGATCATCGCGTCGAGGACGTTCAACTACACGGCGTATGTCGTGGCGACGGTGCTGTTCTTGGCATTCTCGATTCCGCTCGTTCGGTTCGTTGACTGGTACACAGCCCGCGATCGGGCCCGACGCGGGCACGTGTCGGTATGACCGAGACGCCGAAGCTCGCCGTCGAGCACTTGCAGAAGCGCTACGGAAATCGGGTAGTGCTCGACGGCATCGATCTGGTGGTCGAGGAGCACGAGGTGCTGTGTCTCATCGGCGGCAGTGGTAGCGGCAAGTCGACGTTGCTTCGCTGTCTCGACCTGTTGGACACGATCGATGGTGGCCGCATCCTTCTGGATGGCGAGGACATCGGATCGGGTCGAGTGAACGCCAACGCCGTTCGTCGACGTATCGGCATCGTCTTCCAATCGTTCAACCTGTTCCCGCACATGCGCATCATCGACAACGTGACGCTCGGACCACGGAAAGCACTCGGCATGTCGAAGGCCGACGCCGAAGCCAAGGCCTCAGTTTTGTTGGAACGTTTGGCACTCACCGAGCAGGCCGGAAAGTACCCCGACCAGCTGTCCGGTGGCCAACAACAACGGGTGGCGATCGCCCGCGCGCTAGTCGGGGATCCGGAAATCTTGCTGCTCGATGAGATCACCTCGGCCCTCGACCCCGAGCTCGTCGGCGAGGTGCTGGCAACCATTCGGGAGCTGGCAACGGAGGGGATGACGATGGTCATCGCCACCCACGAGATGGGCTTTGCCCGCGATGTTGCCAATCGTGTTGCGTTCCTCGATCAGGGTCGAATCCTCGAGTGCGGCCCGCCGTCGCAGGTGTTGACCGAGCCCAGCCAGGAACGGACCCGTCAGTTCCTGCGCCGCATCATCGACGCTGGTCGGCTCTAGTGGTCACTGCTCGCGAAGCCGCCAGTCGCGTCGGCCCCGATCCGATCGCCGAGTTGTTGGCGCGAGTGGTTGCCGGCGAGTTTCCTCCTGCGGATGGCGACATCACCGTGGTTCCGCCTGATCGAACCACGGGCCACCATCCGGTGTTGTGTTTCACGGGTCACGCCGTCGTGTCGACAACGTTCGATCTCGACGCTGTTCGCGCGTTCGGCGCCGACGGCTACGGCGGCGCCCACGCGCCGGACGTATTGCGAGCGCTCGCCGGACCTGACGGCTGGATCGGCGTTCTGGATGCGACGCTGTTCGCGCTCGGTACGGGTACGGGTTCGACGTTGATGGAGAGCGACGACTACGAGGGTCACCATCGAGTCGAGTACGCACGTTCGGTTCGAGGTGACGTGCGTGTATTGGCCAACGATCTCGGGTTGGTCACGCTGGGGACCGGGGTCGGTGGTCGCATCGACCTCGGGTTCGAACTCCTGGCGGAGGAGGACCGGGGGAGTGGGCACGGACGACGACTCGTTACCGATGCTCTGGCGATGGTGGCTGCCGGTGAGCCAGTGTGGGCATCGTCGTCGCCGGGCAACGCCCGCAGCCTGCGGAGCCTGATCGGCGCCCGCTTCACGCTCGTCGGCTCCGAGGTGATCATCAGTCCCGGAGCGGGGTGACGCCGCCGTCTCCACTCAGACTGCGTCCTCAGTCAGCGTTCTCAGTCAGCGTTCTCAGTCAGCGTCGAGCAGAGCCAGGAGCTTCTTCGGTGCGACGGTGCGGTAGGCGTCTTCGATGATCTGGGCGACTTCGTGCCAATCCGGATCGCGGTCGAGCCGCACGCCGAGCCATCCCCGGTAACCGACGTAGGGCGGCACGAAGAAGCGCTCGGGTTCGGCGGTCACCATTTCGTCCTGGGCGCCGACGGGCGCCGCCACCCAGACGGCGAGCCGCCCGTCGCCATGGTGGTCGTCGTGAAACATGAGGAACGATTTCCTGGCAAAGAAGGTGGCTGATCCGTGGCTCAGCTTCTCGGTGACCTCGGGCAATGCGACGCAGATCCGTCGCACCTCGTCGAGCGCTGCATCGGCATCGGCTTCGGTCGTCATGTCCGCTCGAGTTCGGCCTTCATGCGTTCGAGTGTTGTTTGCATACCCTTGCGGTTGGTCTTGCCCCGCGCCCACCCGAGCAGGAACCAGTAGATCCGCAACGGCAGTGTGTCGGCGAGTTGGAAGGACTCGGTGACGTCGGTGCCGTTGCCCGATGCTTCGAGGCGGTAGCTCCACGTATTGACGGCCTTTCCGGGAGGGCCGACACCAAAGGTGAACTCGCGTTCGGGATCTGCCACCACCACCGTGCACTCGGTCCAGTAGGTCGGACCCTTTTCGTTGCGCTTCACGTGGCCTCGGAAGCGGGCGCCCGCTTCTGGACCGGTCGCGCCGTCGAGCCATTCGGCTTCGAATGTCTCGGGGCTGTAGCTGCCGATGCGAGTGACGTCGCTCACGAGATCCCACACTTCAGCTGGCGTGGCGTTCATGTGGACGGTCACGGAATCATGCATGTCACCCACCCTACGCAACGCTCGTCGGCGTCGCCGCTGCTCCATGCCACGACGGCCGCGCTCCGTTCGTTGGCGTTGACACCTTCGATCCGGATCATCGACGTTTCGAACCGCGGGTCGAAAGCAACCCGCTACCGCGCCATCGACCCGTGGTTCGCGGGTGGCATTCGCGGGTCGCGAACCGGGGGTCGATAGCGCGGTGGTGAGTCACATCTGACCCGCGGTTCGCGGGTGGCATTCGCGGGTCGCGAAC